>LXNJ01000476.1_pt1 | contig 28371 bp, 22 predicted proteins | sample 809081 | NCBI WGS metagenome assembly LXNJ01 (sample SAMN04870510, study PRJNA318959) | sponge metagenome | biome: sponge; feature: marine sponge reef; material: water | host: Petrosia ficiformis | place: Greece: Milos, Mediterranean Sea | collected 2013-05-29 | depth 5-7 m | reverse complement strand
GAAAGGTTAATGGGACGATCTACTTGCTCGCTAGCATCCTAAAAACAGGCTCCTTACGCCTATAGAACTGAACAGCGTAACAGTAGAAGAACAGAGGTGACCATCATTGTTGAGGCGCTACAAACGCAAAACCTATATTGGCCTTATTCCTCTGTTCAGTCCTGTTAATTAAATAATGAAATTTAGAAAAGTCGAACTTAGGAAACCTATCAGCTGCGCTTGCTTGGACACGTGAAAGGAGGCAACGTCAACATTTCAGTAAAACTTTCCGATCCCTGCAATTATTTAGCTAAGCATTCAGGCATCAGGTCTTTCAAGAATATAAGTCTGGACTTAATACCAAAACAGACCTGAAGAGTAAATATGGCATTTTGGGAATGACTGGTATTCCACGTTAGATGATGAAGTATGGTAAATACTCTCATCCGAGTTATCTCATCACAGGTAAACCGATGAAGGATAAGGAACTACTACTCTTCTCTAATTCCGAGTTGCTCTTGGAGTTCTGGATTGATAAAGAGATAGGAGAAGAGTTCCAACTGACGATAGTTGAATAACTCCAAACCTTCGAGCTCAAAGGGAACAAATACTTTATTTTCTATGGCACGAATCCCAAAAGCACGACTTTTCGAATTCCAGAGAATGACTCCCAATTCACTTTCTGAGTCTGGATCCATCTTAAAACGAAGGATGTCCCATTCGTAAAGGAAGCGATTGTTTCGATCGCGGTAACCGGTACATTCATCCTTGATGTTGTGCTCAATTTCTTTTCCGGACCACCAGAATCCATCGGTCGAATAGAAATCCATCTTACCATTGATCACCCTTTGGTAACCAACAATTCGATTGTTCTGTCTTAATCTATATCGTACCTCTTGTTCCAACTAATTATAAGTTTTTCTCTACGTACTCTATCAAAGCATGGATGACCTTGATGTGAATTTCTTGTGCTCGATCTGCGTATTCCGATTTCGGTGCGCGGACCTCAATATCGCAATTTTCTGACAATTGCCCACCGTCTTTTCCGGTCAGAGCAATCACTTTCATTCCTTTTTCGCCTGCCACTTTCGCAGCCTTATTGACATTGGCACTATTCCCACTTGTGCTAATCGCCAACAGCACATCGCCTGGTTTTCCAATGGCTTCAACATAACGCGCGAACACCTCATCATAACCGTAATCATTCGCTACACAGCTAATGTGGCAGGGATCCGAAATGGACAAAGCCGCAATTGGCTTTCGATCATTCCTAAAACGTCCCGTCAACTCCTCGGCAAAATGCATGGCATCACACATACTTCCACCATTTCCACAGGAAATAACTTTATTTCCTAAACGCAATTGGGCCGTGAGTAGTTCAGCTGCTCGATTAACTTTTTCAACACCACCTTCTGCAATGAAGGTATTCAGTATCGAAGCTGCTTCTGAAAAAGGATCTACCTTAATCATGGTAGGCATTTATTCCTTCTTCCAACCAATCGATGAAAAGCTGAATTTCAGGATCATAGGCTGCCGATCCATTCAAAGACTCATAGCCTTCATCATCCAGCATCACGTAATAGGGTTGTGAATTCGTTCCGTAGGTTGCAGCCTGGAAATCACTCCATTTATTACCTACCGTTTTTACTTTCTTGCCCGTTGTCTCTGAGGTGTATTTCTCGCTTTCAGGCAATTCCGTCTTTTCATCCACATGGAGCGAGACCAAAACTATATCGTTGATCATTAATTCCTTCACTCGTGTATCCGACCAAACACCATCTTCCATCTTACGGCAATTCACACAAGCATGACCCGTAAAATCAACCATTAATGGTTTCTTAACCTTTCTAGCATACGCTCGTGCCGTCTCAAAATCGTGGAATGTAGCTATCCCTTGAGGACCGGGATGGGTTCCTTCTGGGCCGTGTTCTTGAACCATGGCTCCACCTCCGCCACCTACGCCATTTGGACTTTCTGAATACTGCATCGGTGGTGGAAATCCACTAATCAATTTTAAGGGCGCTCCCCAAAGACCGGGAATCATATAAACCACAAAAGTGAGCACTACGATACCCATGAGTAGCCTAGGAACGGAAACAAAGTCCATAGGACTATCATGAGGCAATCGAAGTTTACCCAAGAGGTAAAGTCCCATTAATCCGAAGATTACAATCCAAATTGCCAAGAATACCTCGCGTTCTAAAAGATGTGACTGTGTCACCAAATCCGCATTGGACAAAAACTTAAAGGCCAGTGCCAATTCCAGAAATCCCAATACTACTTTCACACTGTTTAGCCATCCACCTGATTTAGGAAGCGAATTCAAATAACCAGGGAATGCGGCAAAGAATGCAAACGGAAATGCCAGGGCTAAAGAGAACCCAAACATAGCGACCAATGGACCAGTGGTCCCTCCATGAACCGCTGCCTCGACCAAGGCGGTTCCAATGATAGGCCCTGTACAACTAAAACTGACCAGAGCAAGTGTGAAAGCCATGAAGAAGATTCCGATCATACCTCCACCCTCCGCCTTTTTATCGGCGGCATTCACCCAGGACGAGGGCAGGACGATTTCGAAGGCTCCAAAGAAACTTATAGCAAAGACCACCAAGAGCACAAAGAAGATGATGTTGAACCATACGTTGGTTGAGAGCGCATTTAAGGTATCGGGACCAAAAGCTTTGGTAACCAAAAACCCGAGAACCACATACATGAAAATGATGGATATCCCGTAAATCAATCCGTTGGTGATTCCTTTCGACCGGCTCTTAGATTGCTTGGTAAAGAAGGATACCGTCATTGGAATCATCGGGAATACGCATGGAGTAAGCAAGGCTGCAAACCCTCCAAGAAAACTTAGAAAGAAGGTGGCCCATAGTCCCTTTTTGGACGGTTTTGAACCCGATTCTTTCTCAGAATCTTCTTCCGTATCAATATCCGATATCAGCTCTCCTTCTGCTCGACCTAAACTCTTTCCTAAATCCACTTCAACGGTCTCGCCCGAATCTACTTTATCATTCGTATTGGTTTCCTCAAGGGCTCCTTCATCTGCCGTTCCTTCATCGGTTGATTCATCGGGATTTTCGGTTGAACCGCCTTCCGAACTTCCTGATGATCCCGAAGGATTTCCGGCCAAAGCAAACTCAAACTCTCTTAAATCGGGAGGCAAACATTGGGTAGGATCACAACACATAAATTCCAATTCTCCCTTGACTACAACGGGACTGGAACTCGTTATTTTTACTTTCTGTCGAAATTCTGCGGAATGATGAAAGTACTTGAGATCCATCAAGAAATACGGATCGTAACTTTTTTCTGCCTCTTCTTCGAGCACCTCACCTATGAGTTCGTATCCTTCCCCTTCTTCAACAAAAAAGGCCGTTGGTATGGGCCCACCTTCTTCAATGTATTGACTATATAAATACCAGTCCTTATCAATGGTGGCTGTCCAAATTATCCATCCTTCATCATCGCTGATGCGCTCTGAAGAATACGCCCATTTTACCGGATCAAGTATCTGTGCCGAAAGGCTATTTAGCCCTGTCAATAAAAAGAGAAAAGCCAAAAGGCTCCAAATCTTTTTCCTGTCAATTTTCAAGGGAAGAATTTTCAATTTGTAATAATGTGACAAGATATATGTTTTCGGTAGCATCCACAACACGGAATCGCCCGTCCATCCTACCTCCCACAATCCATATAGGCTGATCCTCGCTGCACAGCACCCACTGTCTGTTTTTCACTGGAATAGGCATCTTTAAATCAACGAAATGATCGCTTAACTTTTTGTCGCCATTCATTCCTAATGGTCGGAATCGATCTCCTTTCCGCCACCGTCTTAAACGCAATGGAAACTTGAGTTTGCTGGCATCAAATGCCGCCTGAGTGCCCGAGTCAATCTCCATTTTGAACTCCGAGCTCGGCCAATTTTCAAAACCCAACTCCACCGGTTCTAACAGCCCACTAATGTCCTGATCGATGCTAAATTCAACATCCACCGGTTTTTGTTTTTCAAGAATCAAACTAGATCGGTGGGCATACAAATTCTGTTCACCATCACTCCACATCTTACCGCTTGAAAGCTCACGAATGGGCGTTGGATCGGTCCAAATAAATCCCATGAATCGAAGCAATTCCAACAAGAGCATATCCGCCAACTGATTCCATTCCTCAAAGGCGCGCAATTCAATAAACTGAAGATCGCCTTCCTGCTTCACTGCCCGATCAAAGAGAATGGGTAAAAAACGTTCTAGATTAATTTCCATTTCGGAAGCGCATTCGGACAATTCCAACAAACGATCGTCGAGATCGGACACCAACTCACGAAGCCTAGGAAGCGCTACATGGCGGACCTTATTTCGTGTATAATCCAATTTCGCATTGGAAGAATCCTCTCTCCAATGAAAACCATTGGACCTCATAAAATCTAGGAGTTCCGCTTTCCGAAAGTTTAGAAGCGGACGAAGGATGTTCCCCCTTTGTACTGGGATTCCACGCAGTCCTTTGAAACCGGAACCGCGTAGGATATTCATATAGATGGTCTCAATCTGATCGTCTCTGTGGTGGGCTGTCAAGATGAAATCTATTTTCTTTTCAGTTGCCACTTTTGCAAACAAATCATAACGAGCCAATCGTGCCTGAATCTGAATATTCTTGGCATTATCAAGAGGAGATTCTTCCAGAATTAATGGGACTTTTTGAAGCTCGCACCATTCCTTTACAAATTGTGCATCGTCTTCCGATTCCTCGTCTCTTAAACTATGATTCAGATGAACGGCAACAAAGTCAAATGAAAATCGAAGAAGTAGGTTGGCCAGGGCCATGGAATCCGACCCGCCACTTAATCCAACAAGATATTTCTTCTCAGGAGTACAACCGAGTTCGGCCATTCGTTTTTGAAACGCTTCCACCATTAAAACGAAGGTCGTTCTTTATACCCCAAAGCTCCAAATAGTGCTTCGGCTTTTATGAAACATTCCTCGTATTCTGCTTGTACATCCGAACCAATGGTTATGGCTCCTCCCACCTCAAAGTTCAAAATCTTTTGTGTGGCATCGTAAATCATTGAACGAATCACCACACTGAAGTCAAAATCACCAGTAGGATCGATATAACCCATGCTACCACTATACCAGGAACGTTGACAGTTTTCAAAGGCTTCGATGATCTCCATTGCCCTTATTTTTGGTGCTCCGGTCATGCTTCCCATTGGATAGCTTGCTTTTAGAATGTCTTCAAATTCCACCCCTTCCTTCAACTCGCAGGCCACTGTACTGATCATTTGATGCACCGTAGGAAAACTATATAATCCGAATAACTCTTCAACTTGAACGCTTCCGGGAATTGCAAGCCTAGAAAAGTCATTCCGGACCAAATCAACAATCATCACGTTTTCCGATCGATCTTTTTGACTCTGGGCAAGGTCCATTTTCAATTCCCGATCTTCTTCATCTGTTTTACCCCTCGCCCGGGTTCCCTTAATAGGTTGTGAAATCAAACGAGCACCTCTTTTTTTAAGATATCGCTCCGGACTTGCACTAATCAAATATTGATCTTCCCATTTTAATAGACCTGAGAAAGGTGGTCTCGATAAGGCGCAGAGATCATCGTATAAGGAGGCCGCCTGGACCTCTGTATTCTCAAAAAGAAATTCCTGGCAGAAATTCATTTCGTAAATATCTCCTCGCTGGATATGCTCCTTTATTTTAATAATCTTTTCCTCGTACTCATGCTTCGACATCCCAACGAAAAGCTCAGCAGAAATCTTCTGCTCTGTTTTTATTTCCGTTGATTCAATCTCACTTAAAAGTGCTTCTGCATTTTGATAATTGGGACCTGTATACGTCCATCCAGAATTGCTTAAAAGGAAGAGGTGCTTGGGCACGAAAAATCGGAGAGGTTCAATATTGAATCGCTTGGGCAGACTTGACTTGGTATTATGGAGCTGCTCTCTTAGTTCATAGGTCAATCCTCCGAACAACCAATCCTGCTCTTCCTTTCGAAAGGATTTAAACTTCTCCGAAACATCATCGGAATCATCCTGGAAAACAGATCGGGCTCCAATTGCCGCAACAAAATCGATGGAATCTGTTCTTCCATCCTCATTGGAATGGCTATCAAGAATACAGGCATGAGAAAAGCCCATGGCCCAATGAATAAGCTTGGACTTATCCAGCTTATTATTGGCAAACTCAATCCGATGCTCGGATCGTATCACTGATTAGATATGTAAAGCTCGCTTATCCGTTGCATCCAAGGCCGCTTCTTTAAGGGCCTCTGTAAATGTTGGATGGGCATGACAAATTCGAGCAATATCTTCAGCACTTGCAAGGTATTCCATGGCAACCACTGCTTCTGCAATCATATCGGCAGCTCGTGGACCTACCATATGAACACCTAAGATCTCGTCGGTTGATGCATCTGCTAACACTTTAACCAAGCCATCGATATCCATGCTTGCTCTGGCTCTTCCACTCGCACGGAATGGGAACGAACCCGATTTATAGGCGACTCCAGCTTCCTTCAATTGCTCTTCGGTCTTTCCAACTGAGGCAACTTCTGGCCAGGTATAAACCACATCAGGTACCAGATTATAATCGATATGCGGTTGTTCACCATTCATTCGCTCAGCAACAGCAACACCTTCCTCTTCTGCTTTATGTGCGAGCATTGGACCAACAACTACATCGCCGATGGCGTAAATTCCATCTACATTGGTCTGCAAATGCTCATTCACCTCCACACGACCTCTATCGTCTAATTTTACGCCAGCATTCTCCAATCCCAATCCTTCGGTATATGGCTTTCGTCCAACACTTAAGAGAACATAGTCCCCTTTGAATTCCACTTCATTTCCTTTCTTGTCAGTAGCTGTAACAAGGACCTCATCACCCTTGCGCTCTACCTTGGACACAGCCGTCTTCAGGCTGAAGTTCATTTTCTGCTTCTTCAAGGTTTTCATGAGTTCTTTACCCAAACTGCGATCCATGGTAGGGATGATGCTATCCGCATACTCAATCACTGTAACCTCACAACCCAGACGCTTATACACTGAACCCAATTCCAATCCAATAACACCACCACCAATAACGATTAGATGCTTTGGAAGCTCTTTTAAGCTTAAGGCTTCTGTACTGCTGATGATGCGCTCCTTATCGAATTCAATTCCTGGAAGACTGCTAGGTTTAGAACCGGTTGCAATAACTGTCTTCTTAGTGCTTAATTCAGTGGTGCTTCCATCTTCGACCGTTACAATGATGGTGTTCTTATCCTTGAAACTTCCCAAACCCGTATGAACGTCGATCTTATTCTTCTTCATCAAGAAATCAATCCCAGCCACTGTTTGAGTAACTACCTCCGCTTTACGCTCAATCATGCGTCCAAAATCCACTTCTGGAGCTGAGATCTTAATTCCATGCGATTCAAAATTCTTTACCGCATTATGGAAATGCTCCGATGAGTCCAATAGGGCTTTAGACGGAATGCAACCCACATTCAGGCAGGTACCTCCAAGACTGTTATACTTCTCTACAAGTGCCGTTTTCATTCCTAGCTGTGCACAGCGAATCGCGCAAACGTAGCCGCCGGGACCTGATCCAATTACAACAACATCATATGAACTCATATCTTCTTTTTTATTGATCGATGAAATGGACTGCAAAAGTAGGATTTTGTTCGCTCATAAATGGCCCTTTTAGAGCCAAAGAGCACAAAGTCCTATTGCTACTCAGCAGTAACAATAAGTCGATAGGAAGTGTTCTTTTCTGTGGCCGAAAATCCCACTAGGGTATAGATTCCTGGCGATAAGCCACGAACACTTATCTCATTCGTAGGTGAGCTGCGGACCTCCTGACCAGCCGCATTTATTAGTAGGACAGATTCCACCCATTCCGGGGCTGTGCAAATCGTAGAAGAAGGATTGGGAAAAATGTAATCGTCCAATTCATCGAAATCTGAAATACCAATTCCATTACAGAAAAAACTGAGATCATCAATGCAGAACCTATAGTTCTCTTTATTCGCATACTCTAAATGAAAAGGACTGATGACAATGTCCACATAATCGGGTTGCTGATTAAGATTGAAATCCAATTTCATAGATTCAAGTACTCCACCGTTGCACGGGATCTGGAAAATGTTTTCCTGATATAAGCCTCCACCTTTATAGAAGGTCACTGCAAGAAATGCCGGATCAAGACAAAGCGATGAATCTTGAGTTTCATATAGATAATCGAAACACAGAGAATCTGGTTTGAAGGTGAGAGGCATTCCTGAGACATTAAAGGGCCTATACCAATACAATGAGTCCAGAGTCACATGGGGTGTAAAAAAGTTGTTGGTTGGAGTTGCCGGGCCATACAAGCAGAGACTGGCACTTCCATTTAGAGATGAATCTCTTCGAGCGTAGGGTTTCAACCCATAAGAAGTATAGAGGTTGTTTGCGTTATACCAATTGGTCGGGTTGGACGTTTTATCGCCCGGACCCCAATTTTCAAAACTGCTATTTGGCGGTTGACTCCAACTATAGAAATGTAGATCATCCAGCATAACATAGGAATGACCGTAAATACTACCAGGTTTAAATGGGTGGGATGTATATAAACCTATTACAAGGCTATCATAATTTCCTGCTGGATGAGGCGGAAGTTTATATAGATCGAAGGTGAACTCTTCCTGGGAATTAGTCTGTCCTGTCAAGGGATATAAGTTCATAGTACGTGTAATCCCAAATCGTTTAAAAGCCACCAACAAATAGGCGGTATCTCCCAGAACAACATTATAATTTAGCTGACATCGGAAGCTGTCGGGTTCCTCATTAAAGGCAAATCCCCCATACGAGCTATCGGGTCCTTCAAATCGTGTATTTGAACAAGATACGGGAATGTACCACCCATCATTGCTTGTTTGAATTTTCAATGATAAATTTCCATGAGCCGCATTGGAATCTGCCTAAACATTTACGAAAGCTCCTCCGGAATGTTTTGAATAATTGGAGGTATAAGGATACTTTATTGGCACTTCGAATTGATAGGTACTGTCCCGATCTTCAAATTGACCATTTGGGACATCCTGGGCAGAAACAGAAACCCAACTCAAAATCAAAAAGATAGATGCTAATAGGTGGCGCATTCTCAAAGATAGGGATTATTCAAATCGTTGAGTCATGGACAATCCGCCACGTTTAATTCGCCAAGCGGAAATCATATAAGCCAAGAAAAGCACCGCCATAAAGGACGCTATTCGCCCAAAGAAATTACCGTAGATCGAATAAAAGGTTTTCTCTTCATTCAACACAACGGAATCTCTTAAATAACCTGTCTCATCCCAACCCATTTTCTGAATCACTTCACCGTTTGGATTGATGTAAGCCGATATTCCAGTATTGGCCGATCGCACAATGGATCTTCTTGTTTCGATGGCTCTTATTTGAGCATAATGGAAATGCTGACGATGGCCTTCGGTATCGCCCCACCATCCGTCATTGGTAATAATCGCAATTAAATTGGCGCCATTTCTAACATACTCGGTCACATAGGCTCCATAAATGGATTCATAGCAAATCACTGGTGCAAGCGCACCATTCTCTTTCTCTCCAAACACTTTCCGTTCTTCCATAGCACCCAGAGCACCAACGATCCCACCCAAATCAAGGGCAACATTCCCCGGTAAAGGTTGAATCACAGATTGAAAAGGCATCATCTCCACTCCCGCCACCAACTTGGACTTATGATAAATTTGAGGAGGATTTCCATTTGAAAGATAGATTCCAGAGTTGAAGGCATCGTACCACATTCCATTGTTCATTGGACGTGCCGTAACTGTTTTGTCAGCTTCATCTTCGTAAACGGTATAGGTCGATGCTCCGGTCAATATTTTGAGTTCGGGATTCAACTCAATCCAATACATCAAACTTCGTATACCCGGATCATGATCAATGTTTTCCAAAAAGAATCCATCGGGCAAGCAGGTTTCAGGGAACACAATCAGATCTAGGTCCGCTCTTTCCGCCTCAGGGATTAACTGATCAAAATAAGCTACTTGATCAAGATTATTTCGTTCAAACTTTTCGGTATATGGATCCAAATTGGGCTGAACTATGGCAACTTCAATTCGATCCAAATCATTTATTTCTTCCTCTGAAAGTCCAGAAAAGAAAAGTGGGACAATGAGCAATATGAATAATGGAAATAGAAGCCTATATCTGGGCCTGGCATTCGACCCATTCGAGACGATCATGGCCGAGCTCAGAAAACTGAAAATGATCAGATTTATGATCAAGATCCATAAGGTTCCTCCCATCACTCCCGTATACTCATAAAACTGAATCATGACCGGCCTCGAACTCAATCCATTCCCTAACATCATCCATGGATACGATAAATCCCAATCCAAATGGAAGAGTTCAAAAGCGAGCCAGAAGACCACCAGAGCAATCCTTCCTTTTAAAGGATTGAGCAGTACACTTGCTTTATGAAACAGCCACCACACAAGAGCCATGAGCGTTCCATTCACAAACATGGCCGCCACCATACCGCTCCAATGCGCGTTGTAAATCCACCAATTTGTAAGTAAGGTCCAGAGGATAAAACTGAACCAGGACCAAAGAAACAAACGTCGGCCTTTGTGACCCGCGTCATCTAGGCGAATTCCCCGTTCCACGAACAGCAAGGGCACCAAACCAAAAAAAAGGGCGATGGTTACAGAAAGCGTTGGCCAGGCAATCCACATTAAAACCGCAGAAAGCACGCTGAGCAAGAATCGAGAAAGAAATGGACTGAGGGTCATTCTCATGGTCACGAAAATAACCAATTCAATTCTGGAAAAGGATTTTAAAAGGTGCCTAAATCAACCCGCACGGAGAACACATTGGAGTAAATGGCTGCCGACTGATTCGATATATCCGTCAAGGCGTAATCGATTTGCACTCCTTTGTACTTGAAGCCCAAACCAATGTTGGGCTGAAAGCTGGTGTATTCCTGATTCTGAAAATCGATCTCTTTCTGGAAGTTCCCTACACCCATTCGGATATAAATCATTTGGAGATAATCGAATTCCAAACCTAAGGCTGGATCCAAACTCCAGGTATCGGAGCTCACAACGGCATTCCTTCTTCCATCAAAATTGTTGTAGGCATCAATTTCAGCTAGGAGACCAAACTTTTCAGACAACTCAAAATAGCGGGCTGCTCCAAATTGGAATTTTGGCAAGCTAACTTCAATTGTATTCTCTGGCAGTTCATTCCCGGTGGAATCAAAAACAGCTTCGAAGCGATCCATATCAAAACTCCAGGCATTAAAGGTTCCGGTTGCGTCGCGCAAGGTGCCTCCAAATTGCCAGTTTCCTGTGAAGTATTGCACTCCCAAATCAAGACCAAATCCAAAGGCTTCTGCAAAGTCACCTATCCCTCGGTAAATAATCTTCGTATTGGCACCATAGGTTAATCCATCGATGGGTGCTTCGCGAGCATAGGAGAATAAAAAGGCGTAATCGGCCGCACTAAATTTTTTGATACGATCGTAATTGACATTTCCGTCCTTGTCGATCAACTCCGAGGTATCCAGAATATCATCAACGCCAAATCGCATCACACTAAAGCCAACCGTTGAAACTTGATCGACCGGCATCACAGCTGATAGATAATCGTAATTCGCTATGTCTCCGAAATAGGCGGCATGCATGATTCCAAACTGCCAATCATCCTTGATGCGTGCAATTCCTGCGGGGTTCCAATAGGTGGACCAAACATCCGAACTTCCAGCCACCACTGCACCTGACATCCCAAACGCTCGGGCGTCCACTCCAATATTCATAAACTCGTTGGAATACTTCCTAGCCGTTTGTCCCTGCACCCAAAAGGTGGCAAGAAGAAATACGATTAAAATAAGTGACCAGGGCCGTTGCTGCATAGGGCAAATATCAACATTCTTTCAATTAACAGAATAATTTCGAATATATTGCAAACACCCCAATGAGAAGGCATATTCCCAACATATTAACCCTTGCCAATTTAGCTACCGGATGCATTGCTTTGGTCTTTGTTTTTAATGATCAACTGCAGATGGTCTTTTGGTTGATTGTACTCGCAGGAATATTTGATCTATTTGATGGCATGGTGGCCCGAATCCTAGATGTTTCAGGAGTGCTTGGAAAGCAACTGGATTCCCTGGCCGATATGATCAGCTTTGGATTGGTACCCGGAGCTCTGGCCTACCAAATGATTTCAGTGGGAGGTCATAGCGAGCTAGGCTATTTGGGCTTTCTACTAACCCTTGGAGCCGCTTATCGTCTGGCGGTTTTTAATATTGATGAATCCCAATCTTCAGCCTTCATAGGACTGGCCACTCCATCAATGGCCTTTTTTGTCACGGCTCTTCCACACATTGAGCTTGAAGGAAGTCTCCATATTATCGAAGATATTCTGCACGATCCCATCCATCTCATAGGGGTTGTTGTTTTGCTTGTTTGGTTGATGAATTCCAAAATGCACCTCTTTTCAGCAAAGGTGAATTTGAAGGAATGGAGGAACTATAAATGGCGGATTTCATTCATTATCCTTTCTGCGATAATTGTTGTGCTTTTAGGTTTTGCCGCTGCGCCAATTGTACTACTTTTGTACCTCCTATTTTCATTAATTGAAACGCGAACATCAAAGATATGAAATTCATCGCTGAAATTGACATCATGCCACATAAGAATCTGCTAGATCCTCAAGGAAAAACAGTGAGTACCAATATGAAGAATGTGGGTCTACCTGAAATTAGCAATGTTCGCATAGGAAAGCATATTAGCTTAGAAGTAGAAGCATCTAGTTCTGAGGATGCAGAACGCATGGTAACAGAAGCTTGTAGCAAGCTTTTAGCCAATCAAATTATGGAGTCGTTCACCTTCGAACTTACTGAGGCTTAACTTTCTTAAGCTCAAAATTCTTACCGAGATACACCTTCCGAACTTGCTCGTCGTTGGCTAAATCTTCGGCTGTTCCAGATTTTAGAATATTACCCTCGAACAATAAATAGGTTCGATCTGTGATGCTCAATGTTTCCTGCACATTGTGATCGGTGATCAGTATACCGATGTTTTTCTCTCGAAGGTTGGATACAATCTTTTGAATATCCTCTACGGCAATGGGGTCTACACCTGCAAAAGGCTCATCCAAGAGAATGAACTTCGGATCGGCGGCTAATGCCCGGGCAATCTCGGTACGTCGGCGTTCCCCACCTGATAAAAGATCACCTCGATTCTTGCGCACATGTCCTAGTCCAAATTCCTCAATTAGACTCTCCAGTTTCTCTTTGCGCTCTTGTGATGGCATTTTACGCATTTGAAGAATCGAAAGAATATTGTCTTCCACACTTAGCTTACGAAAGACCGAAGCTTCTTGAGGTAGGTATCCGATCCCTTTCTGAGATCGCTTGTACATAGGTAGGTCTGTAATATCCTCATCGGCCAAAAAGATCTTTCCCTCCGTAGGACGTATTAGTCCGGTAATCATGTAAAATGAAGTGGTTTTACCCGCTCCGTTTGGACCTAATAATCCCACGATCTCTCCCTGACCAACTTCAACGCTTACATCTTTGACCACCTTACGGCTCTTGTAACGCTTTACAATATGTTCGGCTCGTAATATCATTTATTGGCTTTGTCTTCTAAGAATTCCCCGTATTCTACTGCTCTTCTTAGATGAGGAATAACAATGGTTCCTCCAATTAAATTCGCAATGGCCATACATTCCATGACTTCCACAGAACTTAAACCCAATTCGTGGCACTTACCCAAATGGTATCGCACGCAATCATCGCAACGCAAAACCAAAGAATTGGAAAGCCCGATAAGCCCTTTGGTCTTAACATCGAGGGCGCCTTCCATAAAGGCATTGGTATCCAGATTAAAGATTCGTTTAATGATCTTGTTGTCCTGCTCCAGAATGCTCTTATTCATTCGCTCACGATAGGCTTCAAACTCTTCAACGCTTCCTGACATCGGCTTGTTGTCTTTTAATTACTCTTCTAGAAATTCCAATACTTATTTCATAGAGCACAATGATAGGAATAGTAACCAAGATTTGTGAGGCTATGTCTGGTGGAGTGATTATTGACGAGAGAACGAGAGTCACAACAAATGCATGGCGTCGATAGGTCTTCATCCATTCAGGGGTTAGCAATCCTATTTTGGTTAAGAAGTACACCAGAATAGGGAGCTCGAACACGATTCCACAAGCCATCGTTACCGTGGTCACGGTTGAAATATAGGATCCGAGATTAATCTGACTACTGATCTGATCGCTCACTGAATAGCCTCCCAAGAAGTTTACCGATAGAGGTGCAATTAAAAAGTATCCGAAGAGCACCCCAATGGTGAATAAAAATGAGGTGCTGAAAATGAGCAGGCTAGAATAGGATTTCTCTGATTCCTTCAATGCGGGCTTTACAAATCGCCAAAGCTCATAGACCAAATATGGGAAGGCCACGATTAAGCCCGCAATAAAACTCACCCATAGATGGGTGGTGAACTGCCCTGCCATGTCAATGTTTTGGAGAGAGAATGGCAGTTCTTCCATGCAAAAGGCATCGTCCATTCCCATGAGATTGGACAATTTGCAGAAGATTCTGTAGGTTAAGAAATCCGGATTCTTTGGTCCAAAAATAATGACATCAAAGACCAGCTTTTTAGACAAAAAGGCAATAATGGTAAACACTCCTATAGCGATGACCGAACGTATTAGATGCCAGCGCAGAACTTCTAAGTGATCTAAAAAGGATAGTTGATTGGGATCTTTCTTTTCCTCCATTTCTTAAATGATCCCTTCTTTAATAATGTCATGTAGGTGAACGACCCCTTTGTACTCATCGTCCTCAACAACCAAAAGCGTAGTAATCTGCATCCCCTCCATTATTTCAAGGGCTTCAGCCGCCAATAAACTTGGCTCCACCATTTTTGGATTGGTGGACATGATATCGCTTGCTTTGATGTTCAATATATCTTCTCTTGACTCCAGGCACCGTCTAATGTCTCCATCCGTAATCAGTCCAACAATTTTACCCCCGCCCAAAACCGTTGTCATTCCCAATCGATTGCCGCTGATGTTTAAGATTACCTCTCGCATAGAGTCGTTTGGAGCTACAGAGGGTTTGGAGTTATGTGTAAAAACATCTTCAACTCTTAAATACAATTGCTTTCCTAAGGATCCGCCAGGGTGATATCTCGCGAAGTCTTTGGCATCGAACTCCCTCATTTCAAGTAATGCAACTGCCAGAGCATCACCCATTACCAACTGAGCCGTTGTGCTACTCGTTGGAGCCAGATTGTTTGGACAAGCTTCCTTTTCAACCTTAGATAGCAAAATATGGTCAGCTCTTGAGCCCAGATAACTGTCAGGATTTCCTGTTAACGCCAAAAGCACGTTTCCTCTGTTCCTGACCAATGGCACCAAAACTTTGATCTCTGGAGTATCGCCGCTCTTTGATATGGCTATCACGATATCATCCTTTTGAACAATTCCCAAATCACCATGAATGGCATCTGCTGCATGCATAAAGATGGCCGGCGTGCCGGTACTATTGAGGGTCGCCACAATTTTGTTGGCGATATTGGCGGACTTTCCTATACCCGTAATTACAAGTCTTCCTTTTGAATTGAAGATCGTTTCAACAGATTGAACGAAGTCGTCATTCACATAGGAGGCCAGTGCCTCAACCGATCTTGCCTCGATCTCAATCGTTCTTCTGGCTGATTCTACAATTTTTTGTCTTCGATCCAAGTTTTGTAAATATTGATAATTAGTCTACCTTTAATACATACCCATATCCCCAAGAGTAAGGATAATTGGTTTACAAAAGTAAAAAAGATAAGGTCGAGATGGAGTTAACCACCGTGGACCCACGCTCCCAACTGAAAAAATATTTTGGCTTCAATCAGTTTAAAGGACTGCAAGAGCCTGTCATCCTCAATCTTATGAAGGGGAACGACACTTTTGTAATCATGCCTACCGGGGGAGGAAAATCTCTTTGTTATCAATTACCTGCCTTAATTAGTGAAGGAACCGCCGTCGTTGTTTCCCCTCTAATTGCCCTGATGAAGAATCAAGTAGATGCTATTCGAGGGTTTAGCGAGCAGGATGGAATTGCTCATGTCATGAACTCCTCCTTATCCAAAAGAGAGATCACGAGTGTGCGCGAGGATGTACTCTCAGGCAAGACTAAAATGCTCTATGTAGCACCTGAATCTTTAACCAAGGATGAAAACGTCGAGTTTTTACGAGCAGCCAATGTTTCGTTTTATGCTATTGATGAGGCGCATTGTATTTCTGAATGGGGACATGACTTCAGACCGGAATACCGCAAATTGCGGACGATCATTTCAAGAATAGGATCGGCTCCCATTATTGCCTTAACTGCAACAGCCTCACCCAAGGTTCAGGAAGATATTCAGAAGAATCTTGGAATGAACAAATCCACGGTTTACAAGGCTAGCTTCAATCGCCCCAATTTGTATTATGAAGTACGCCCAAAGAAAGATGTGGTTAAGCAAATCATCAAGTACGTCAAAGGGCATATGAATAAGTCAGGCATCATCTATTGCCTGAGCCGCAAAAAAGTGGAAGAGCTTGCCCAAATACTGCAGGTGAACGGAATAAAAGTGCTTCCATATCACGCTGGACTCGATGCCAACACACGTTCCAGACATCAGGACGATTTCCTTATGGAAAATGTGGATGTTATTGTGGCCACCATTGCATTTGGAATGGGCATCGACAAACCAGATGTTCGATTTGTGATCCATCATGATATTCCAAAAAGCTTGGAGTCTTATTATCAAGAAACAGGTCGCGCCGGACGTGATGGAGGAGAAGGAAATTGTATAGCGTTTTACAGTTACAAAGACATTGAAAAGCTCGAAAAATTCATGCAAGGCAAGCCTGTGGCAGAACAGGAGGTTGGCCAACAACTCTTGCAAGAAGTTGTTGCCTATGCCGAAACATCCATGAGTCGAAGGAAGTTCATCCTGCACTATTTTGGGGAAGAATTTGATGATGTGAACGGCGAAGGTGCCGACATGGATGACAACAGTCGTTTTCCTCCAAAACGCTTTGATGGAAGAGAATATGTGACCATGGCCCTTAAGGCCGTTCTTAACACCAAAGAGAAATTCAAGATTAAGGAGCTCACCCATTTTATGATTGGGAAATTGAGCAATCAGTTGAAATCGCATCGATCGAATACGACTGAGGGTTTTGGCTCAGGAAAGGAAAAAGAAGAGCATTTCTGGCAAATGGTTTTTCGTCAGGCTGTTGTACACAATTTGCTACGCAAAGAGATTGAATCCTATGGGATCATTAAGATCACAGAAGAAGGTCATCAATTTCTCGAGAATCCAACGGAATTTATGTTGGCGGAGGATCGTGTATATGACGATGTAGACTCGGACGATACGGTGGTGGTTGGCGCGACCAAGGCGGCAGGTGGGGCGGACAAGAAGCTCCTGGGAATGCTTAAGGAGCTTACCCGCGAGGTCTCCAAGAAAAAAGAACTTCCTCCTTATGCAGTCTTCCAAGAACCATCTTTGGAAGACATGGCCCTGCGATACCCAATCACCTTAGATGAATTAAAGAACACCTTTGGCGTTGGCGATGGGAAGGCAAGAAAATTTGGAAAGCCCTTCATTGAACTGATTGAGAGATATGTAAATGAAAACGGCATTGAACGTCCGGATGACCTCATCGTGAAGTCGGTGGTAAACAAATCGGGATTAAAGGTTTTCATCATTCAAAAGACCGATAAGCGAATTCCATTGGACGAAATAGCAAGTGCTAAAAATCTTGAACTGATTGACCTCATCAAGGAGCTTGAGCATATTGTTAACTCGGGCACCAAGGTGAACATAGACTACTATCTTAATGATCAACTCGACGAAGACGAACAGGAGGAAATTCTAGATTATTTCCGCGAGGATTCTGAAACTGGAGATATTGAAGAAGCGGTAGAAGAATTCGAGGGAGATTATGATGAAGAAAATCTCCGACTGATGAAGATCAAATTCCTTTCGGACGAGGCGAATTAATCACTTTCCGGAAATCATTCGAAGCGCAACCAAAAGCAATCCAATCCCAAAGATGCGTTTGAGCATTTTGGCATCAATTTGTAGCGCAAACTTCGACCCGAAATAACCTCCAATCACAAAACAAACGGCAATCACAGCGGCATACTTCCAATTTAGTTCTCCAGCCTTGTAGTAGTTGTAAGCGGCTAAAACACCTATAGGAGGCAGCATTACAGCCAAGGAGGTTCCCTGAGCACCATGCTGTGTAAGTCCAAGAAAATAAACCAAGGCCGGAACCATTAACAAGCCCCCACCAATACCCACAAAACCACTCAAAATTCCAGCAGCCAATCCGATGAAAACTAAAATTAAGATGGTGGATGTGGTCATGATTAAAAGTCGAGACCTAAAGATAGATAAAACTGTGGGTCGCGAACAACCCCGTCTTCCCATCCCCAGGCATAATCGGCTTTGATGAAGTAACCGAGCATTCTTGTACGAGCGCCAATTCCATAACCGGCCACAATAGGTTCTACCTGAGTAACCACAACTGCGGTGATCGGCCCTTGAGTAATTTCTTCTCGATTCAAGAAGTTGGATTCATCCCATGGATGGTATCCGGTCCAAGCAGTTCCTATGTCTAGGAATCCTGTAAACTGAAAGTTTTCAAAGAAATCGGAACGGATAGGACGACTACTCAAGTATTTGAATAAAGGAACTCTCAGCTCACTATTCAGCACCATGAAGCTGTTTCCGTTACGAATGTTTTGATCAAACCCACGAAGAGGAGTGGCCAATGTTTGGAACGCATAATTCTGCGAATAATCTACCTCGGTTCGCTGATTGAATTGCGGGCTTAGCCTATTGTCGATTCCTCCCATATAATAGATCAACTTCTGACCACCAAAGGAAGTTCCTCCAGCAAGGCGATTGGCCCAAATAATAGACCGATGCACCTTCATATAGTTTCTGAAATCGAATCCGGCCGTGACCATCGATTGTTCCCAAGCCGAAGTATTTTGATAATACTCACTAAAAAACTTCCATCTCCAACCATTGTAAAGATTTAATCCCGTTGAAATGGTGTTATCGTACACCCATTCTGCCTTAAATATTCCCCAATTATTTACCGATGGCTCGGCATCCAAGCTCACTTGATTGGTTGAAAGAGGAACGACTTGGTCGTTACGGTAGGTGGCCGTTCCTTTGACTCGCATCACATCACTGAGCGGATAACTCAGACTATAGTCCAACTCATGAATGTTGGACCGAATCACGAAGGCGTCTTCAAAGAAAGCACGCTGTGATCTACGGTGGAAAAGAATCTCTTTATCAAGACGTTTTTTATAATTCTTTAGCGCAACATAGAATTCATGGTCTTCCAAATTGATAGACATTCTGAAGGCACCGTACAAACGGTAATTCTCCATGAGATCCATGAGGTCAATTCCTATAACGGCATTGAAGGATGGGTTCAAGAAAAGCGGAACACCTGCGGTAAACTGCTGATAGCTATGATTCATGAAGCTATTATCCAACTGCGTGGTAACGCTTTGAGGGAAAAAGGCCGGTACGAAATTTCTTTGTCGAGGCAGTTCGAAGGAATCGCTTTTCTTCCCTTCTTCGGGCTTCTGATCCAAGGTGGCGATTTCTTCTGTGGGTTCCTCTTTTTTCTTTGGTCGATCCTTTAAGAAGTCATACTTCTCTGCCAAATCGGGATGGAAGTCATAATCATCAATGTCAATCTCTTTCTCAATGGGTTCGGTTTCGTCCTCAAAGATTCCATACTCTACATCAAAGGTTTTGGGCAAACGCTCTTCATCATCCCTACTAATGATTGTTCCTCCAAATGTCTCGAGTTCATCCGGTCCCTTATAATCGTCCAGCATCAACCAATACCGTCCTTCTTTATATTGTATTTGGCCACTGTTCTCTCCAAAACTATTTAGGTCATGCTCAATGACATTGAACATGTTGTCGGTTACCTGAAAGGTTTCAAAGAGGTATCGGTAATGGGTAATGGTATCCACATAGGCAACAGTAGAGTCTATTTTAAGCAAGTGGCGGTTCTGAGTACCTCCTTGATCGGACAGGTACATGAGCATTCCTTTGGAATAAAAGCGTCCCTCCGTTTCGTTCTTGAGTGGCGTATTGGTTAATTGGCGAAATGTTTCAGGTCTGTTCTTGAGATCATAGTAAAACAGATCATAATCCTTGCCTACCTCGAATAGGCTATCTGGCACTGCAACGGTATCGTGCAATCGATTGCTGGAAAACACCAAGCCTCCCATTCCTGCCATGAAGGTTGGATTGATGTCGTCATATATATCGTTGGTCACCTGGTCAAAGGTGTTGGATATTACGTCGTAAATGTAGATATCGCTCTGACCCTTATTTACGGCCGAAAGCACCATGCTTCGTCCATCGGAACCGTATTTAAAATCCACCACCTTGTTAAACTGGTACAGCGGTCGATAATCGGTTTTCTTGTTTTCCAAATCGTAAAGCGCCAACCAATTATACCCTTTCTCTTCATAGATCATGGCAAGAATGTTACCGTCTGGATGCCATGCTAACAAAGGATAAGAATAGTCTACATTTACATTGGATCGGAACCCATCCTTGACAATTTTCTTTTGACGCTCTTTGATAAGGTCATATAGGTACACCTTATATCTCCCCTGATCGTTGCACACATAAGCCATAGAGCGACCATCCGGCGAGAACTTCATTTGAGAGAAGACTTGTGTTTTGCTTCCCCTCTTAATGGTTTTCAGATTATCGTCCAGGCTTTGTAGTCCCTTGTATCGATCCGTATAAAACTTAACGGCATCCTCACTCACCTGATCGAAGGAGGAACCTAGAACGAAGAGGAATCCACTTTCGACATTTCGATTGATCACCGTCATGTACAAGATATGAGGCACAATCTTTTTCCCAAAGGTACTCACCACATAATTCCATAGTGCGTGACCTGCATATCGCGCCTCTTCACCGGTTAATCGATTAAACTTTCCGTAGCGTTCACTAAGTATGCCATCTCGAACTCTATTATCGACCTCAACACTCCAGGGCTTGCTTAAAAAACTGATCAATCCGGACAAATACCATTCTGGTAATTTGATCAAGGTGGATGATCGGACGGCTTCTCTGAAGTTTCCACCATAGATCATATTGTAGATCAAGATTTCCGCTACACCCGCACGTATTTGTTCTATGAGATGATTGTGGTCTCCATCGAAATAGATGAATAACTTGGTCCCTACGATTCGTGTAACCCCACCAATATTGTACACAGGCTCGTCGTCCAAACCAATATTGGTTTGCTTGAGATCACTCATATTGTTGTACAAGACAATCTCCAATCGCTCATCGATGGGAAAATCGAGATACTTCTCTAGTTCAATGAGTTGTTTGTTGGCCGTTCGAGCCATGAACTCGGCCAATTCCCTTCCATCTTGATAGAAGTAGATATCGAATCGATCGAAACGGTAGTATGACCAATAGAAATCGTTGTACTGAACTCTGTTTTTACCGAAGGTTTGAGTAGCACCATAATAGAACTGTGCATTGACTCCTTGGGCCATAAAAAGACCCAGGATCAACAGCACTAGTGACCTATAGTAAAATGCTTTATTCATACTTCCAATGAAGACACCTAAAATACAGAAAGCAAATCGGCTAAAAAGCCTCAAATTCGACAATTCTTTCCTGTCTGATTAGAAACGAAGAAAAGAGATAAAATGTTTGGTTGAGCTTGAAGAAATCAGCCTTGGGCTTCAAGAAGTCTCAAGATCTCCTGTTCAACTTCATCGCTATCCCACTTTTCTTCAATATCAGGACGATCTAAAATCTCCGCCATCAGGGCGTCTTGACGTTCACCTGCGGCCAATGCTTCGGCATAGGGAATATGGCTAAAAGTAACCTGTGAATAGAGTGGCATCCACTTGTCTGGATGTTTTTGACTAAAGCGTTTTTCAATTTTCTTCTGAAGCAAGAAGGTAGGATCGGCCGTTAAATCTCGCATCACAATGAAATTGTTCTTGGAAAGCTGTGCGATCCCATCTCCGCTGGGCTTGCGCACTTTTTCATATTCCTTGAAAATGGACAGCCAATCATCCCCTTTTTCATCGATAATGTCACTTAGCACACGACAATCTTCAAATCCTGCATTCATTCCCTGACCGTAAAATGGGACGATGGCATGTGCGGCATCTCCAATGAGGGCAACCTTATCATCAACCGTCCATGGAAAACAGCGAATAATGCACAGACTGGAGGTTGGATTTCCAAAGTACTCATCGACCAGGTTTGGTATAAGTGGAACAGCATCCGGAAAAGCTTCATTGAAGAAATTCATTACATCATCGCCCGTTAGAATGGATTCGAATGATGGATTTCCTTCGAATGGGAAAAAGAGCGTACAAGTAAAACTTCCGTCCAAATTAGGAAGGGCAATGAGCATGTGCTGACCTCGTGGCCAAATGTGCAGTGCTTCTTTCTCCAACTTATGCGTTCCATCTGGATTCGCCGGAATTTCTAATTCTTTATACCCATGCTCAATGTATTCTTGCTGATAATTGAATCGATCGGTTTTTTGCATCACCGCACGAACGGCCGAAAAGGCACCATCTGCACCAAAGAGAATATCTGACTGCACTTCGATTTTTCCATTCGGGCCTTCGAAATGAGCTTCGGCCGTTTTTAGATCCACATAGCTGCATTTGTGGTCGAAATGGATGGTCACTCCATTCTCTTCAGCCAAACTCATCATTCGTTCATTCAAGCCTCCTCTAGAAACAGAAAATATAGCCTCTCCATTAACACCATAAGGCTGGTCCGTGAGCGTTCCATCCACCGCATGCATCACACGCTTGTACATCGGAATGGCCATCTTTTCGATCTCTTTATCCAACCCTACTCCAGCCAGGGCTCTCCAGCCACGTTGTGATAGCGCGAGGTTTATGGACTTCCCTCCTGAAATGTTTGAATTGCGCAAATCTGGTCTGCGTTCATAAATGCTAACATCGTAACCTTTTTGCTTGAGGTAAACTCCAAGAAGCGATCCTACCAATCCACTTCCACTTATGGTTATATTCTTCTTACTCATGATTCAATACTCTTCAATAGGATTTCACCGAACAAGTAAATATCGGCATAGGAAACATACATGGGAACTGGTGCCATACGAATAACGTTTGGCTCTCTCCAATCCGCAATCACTCCTTCCTCGGTCAACTTATCAAACAAGGCCTTACCATGATCGAGGGTTAGTAAGGATATCTGAGATCCTCTTCGGTCTTTCTCCGCCGGAGTAATAATTTCAAAATTCGCCCCAGTCCTACGTCCAACTTCTTCAATAACAAATGCCAGGTATGCTGTTATTTGATCGCGCTTGGCAAATAAGTCCTTCAATTCAATCTCGTCAAATAAATCCAATGCCGCACGATGTGGTGCCATGGCAAATACAGGCGCGTTGCTCAACTGCCAGGATTCGGCACTTTCAATCGGATCAAAGCCTTTTTCCATAAGGAATCGGCGCTCTTTATTATGACCCCACCACCCTGCGAATCGGACAAGGTCCTTGTTGGTATGATGACGTTCATGGACAAATACGCCGGAGATGGATCCCGGGCCCGAATTCAAATATTTATAAGAGCACCAGGCAGCAAAATCTACACCCCAATCGTGTAAATTTAATTCAACATTCCCGGCAGCATGGGCCAGATCAAAACCAACTACACAACCTTTTGCTCTTCCTCTTTTGGCAATCTCTTCCATAGGAAGTCGCTGACCGGTATAGTAGTTTACACCACCGAACATGATCAAAGCAATTTCATCTCCATATTCCTCAATGGCCTGGTAGATGTCTTCTTCATTCAAACTGTGCTCGCCTTCGCGCGGCTCAACTTCTATAATTACCTCATCTGGATCAAAGCCGTGGAATCGGGCTTGAGATTCTAATGCGTATTGATCGGACGGAAAAGCTTTGGCTTCACAAAGGATTTTATTCCGCTTTCCATTGGGCCTGTAAAAACTCACCATCATCAAATGAAGATTGGTGGTAAGTCCATTCATTGCAACCACTTCATCTGCTTTGGCTCCCATGAGTCGTCCCAAAGATTTAGAAAAGAACTCATGATAGGGCATCCAAGGACGACGGGCATCAAAATGTCCTTCAACGCCATAGGTTCCCCAATCCTCTAATTCTTCATCAATGTATTTTCGTGCATTTGCAGGCTGCAGACCCAAAGAATTTCCAGTTAGATAAACAGTCTCTCGACCACTTTTCATTTTAGGGAAGATATACTTCGATCGCATGGATCGAATTGGGTCATTCTCATCCAGCTTTTGAGCGTAGTTTAGATCGAATTGAAATTCCATTGATTGTGATCAAAATTCATATTCCAAGAAGAAGGTCAAAAATAAAATAAGTATCCAATCTATTTCTCTAAATCAAATAAGACATGCTCAAGAATAGAAAATACATTAAGGACAGACCTTCAATCCAAAATCCATAATACCATTCACCGCGTTTTCCCCCAGCAAAATGCGCCAAGAAAACCGCTAGGAGACCAATCAAATAGGAGCTTATTAATTCTCTCAAGCTGAGATCTCCAAAAAAGAAAAGTAGTTGTTGAAGTAGCATGAAGATTAAGAGGTGGATCTTGGCAATTTTCTTCGCCTTGGTTTTCCCGACTTGTTGAGGGATGGTTCTCAGTTTAGGTGAATCATATTTGAGATCTCTTATGTCAAAGGGTATGGTAATCCCAATAATGAAAACGAAACGAGAGATTTCTGTAATCCAGAGGTTTTGAATGGGAAGCGCCCAGCTAAGACTCAAAGGAATTCGCACCGTGGCAAGGGTCCACAATACAGCGATTAGAAAAATCTTGATTCCAGGAAAATGTCTGAGTTGCATTGATCGTCCTCCTATTCGCAAGGGTAGCGTATAGAGAAGAGCCAAAAAACCAATCGGAATGTAGAGGAGTAATCGCACTAAATCATAGGCTGAAATGAGCCAAACGGATAAAACACCACCGACCAAAGTAAGCGATACCGTAGTAAAGCGGTGCTTGACTACCCATCGCGATAAGGGCGAAAGACCTTTCTCATATTCCGATAGTTTGAACAATCGGGTGAGATTGTAGCATGTTAAGGTGGTGGTGAATGAAAGAAGCACGAGCCGGATGTCACTCACTCCATAAATTAGAAAGCTTACCGCCGTTAGGGAAGCCACACAAATTGACACAAAAATATTGGAGTAGATCAGGACCTCTTTTAGGAGCTGTAGGAATTTTTTAGCAAGTGATTTTGCAGAACTCAATTTTGCTAATTTTGCGGTCCGTTCATAAAGCTTTAACAGGATGAAAAAGCACACATTTCTAGACAGACATTTAGGCCCAAGAGAAAGTGAATTGGACCAAATGTATAAAACCATTGGGGTAAACAATCTTGAAGAGTTAATTTTTCAAACCATACCCGATGATATTCGTCTCAAAGAGTCTCCTGATTTTCCAGAAGCCATGAGCGAGAATGAATACCTCGAACATATGAATGAATTGGCTGGTCAAAACCAGTTGTTCAAATCGTATATCGGGATGGGTTATTACGGCACCGTCTTACCTCCAGTAATCCAGCGAAACATCTTCGAAAATCCGGGTTGGTATACGGCCTACACACCATATCAAGCAGAGATAGCCCAAGGGCGTCTTGAAGCTCTGGTGAATTATCAGACCATGGTGAGTGAACTTACCGGAATGGAATTGGCCAACGCTTCTTTGTTGGACGAAGGAACGGCAGCGGCGGAGGCCATGACGATGTTCCTCTCAAGCCGTCCGAAAGACATTAAGAAGGCAGGAGCAATGAAATTCTTTGCCTCGGAAAACCTCTTCCCTCAAACCTTAGACATTCTCAAAACCAGATCTACTCCTTTTGGAATTGAATTGGTTATTGGCGATCACAATACGGTTGATTGGGCGGATGGATTCTTCGGTGGAATCATTCAATATCCTGATGCGAATGGTGAAGTTCTTGACTACACCGACTTCGTAAAAAATGCCAAGGAGGCACAAATTCAAATAGCGGTAGCGGCAGATTTGTTGAGCTTGACCATGCTCACTCCTCCCGGAGAATGGGGAGCCGATGCCGTGGTTGGAACCACACAGCGATTTGGTATTCCACTAGGGTTTGGCGGTCCACATGCAGCCTACTTTGCCACGCACGAAGCCTACAAAAGACAGATTCCCGGTCGTATTATCGGAGTAAGTCTTGACAGTGCCGGGAAGCCTGCTTTGAGAATGGCACTTCAAACGAGAGAGCAGCACATTAAGAGAGAACGAGCCACATCGAACATTTGTACAGCTCAGGTGCTTTTAGCCGTGATGGCCGGAATGTATGGTGTATACCACGGACCCGACGGACTAAAAGGAATTGCGACCGACATCAACGAGAAGGCGCGCATTCTAAACGGTGCATTCAAGACTTTGGGCATCGAGCAATTGAACAAGACCTTCTTCGATACCCTGAAGATTAAACTAAGCTCTGAAGACGTGGCCAAACTTAAGGCCGATGCGGAGGACAATCAGATTAATCTGCGCTATTTTGAAGACGGACATGCTGGGATTAGCTTAGATGAAAGCGTCACTGAAGACGATCTAGGCACTTTGCTTGGCCTTTTCTTAAATCTTAAAGGGGCTGAAGAATTGGAAGTTGAGGCCACAGAGGAATTAGCTGGGGACTTGTTACGCACAAGTGGGTATATGGAGCATCATGTCTTCCAGGATTATCGTTCCGAAACCGATGTAATGCGTTACATCAAGAAATTGGAGCGTAGAGATCTTTCCTTGAATCACTCCATGATTGCGCTTGGTTCTTGTACTATGAAATTAAATGCGGCGGCTGAAATGCTCCCATTGAGTTCGGCGCGTTGGAATAGCATCCATCCATTTGCTCCTGCTGAGCAGGCAGAAGGATATATGCAGCTCTTCGAGCAGATTGATAAAGACCTTGCGGTGATTACTGGTTTTGCTGGCACCAGCTTACAGCCAAATTCTGGCGCACAAGGTGAATATGCCGGTTTGATGGTCATCAGAGCCTATCATCACGATCACGGTGATTTCGACCGAGACATTGTACTTATTCCTTCTAGTGCCCATGGAACAAACCCGGCTAGTGGAGTAATGGCTGGAATGAAGGTGGTGATTGTTAAATGTGATGACCACGGTAACATCGACTTAGACGATTTGCGCGCTAAGGCCGAACAGTACAAGGATACCCTAAGTGCTTTGATGGTGACTTATCCTTCGACCCATGGGGTTTTTGAGGCTGGCATTGAAGAGATTACAAAGATCATCCATGACAATGGAGGTCAGGTTTATATGGATGGAGCGAACATGAATGCTCAGGTTGGATTAACCAATCCAGGAAATATCGGAGCGGATGTTTGTCACTTGAATCTTCATAAGACATTTTCTATCCCTCACGGTGGTGGTGGACCGGGAATGGGACCTATTTGTGTTGCGGAACATCTTCTTCCTTTCTTACCTTCAAATCCTGTGATTCCTACGGGTGGCGACAAGGCCATTAGCGCCATTAGCGCAGCTCCTTTTGGTAGCGGGCTCGTTACTTTGATCAGCTATGGATATATCCGCATGTTGGGATGGGAAGGAATGAAGAAGTCGACCGAGTTGGCAATCATTAACGCCAACTACATCAAAGCGCGTTTGCACGGTCATTACGAGACCTTGTATAGCGGTGATATGGGTCGCTGTGCGCACGAGATGATCTTAGAATGCAGAGGATTCAAACAAGAGGCCGGTGTTGAGGTGACCGACATTGCTAAGCGATTGATGGACTACGGTTTCCATGCACCTACGGTGAGTTTCCCAGTAGCTGGAACCTTAATGGTAGAACCAACGGAGAGCGAGAGTCTGCAGGAATTGGATCGTTTTTGCGATACCATGATTTCTATTCGAAAGGAAATTGCAGAAATAGCTGCAGGGAATGCGGAGGTAGGAAATAACTTACTTACCAATGCACCACATACGTTGGAAGAGGCCACGGCAGACAAGTGGGAATATCCATACTCTAGGAAAGAAGCTTTATATCCAACATCCTGGATACTGGAAAATAAATTCTGGCCTACGGTGAAGCGAATTGATCAGGCCTATGGCGATCGAAATTTGATCTGCACCTGTGATCCGATTGAAGCTTATATGGAGGAGGCCGAAGCCTAATCTTAGAATTATTATACAAGTAAAAAGCACTTCACTATTTTTTTGATTTTGTAATCGCTGAGTTTGCTATATTTTACAGGCATTACAGAACAAATCTATCCAATTGTTCTGGTCTTAAGCC
>LXNJ01000475.1_pt1 | contig 28378 bp, 17 predicted proteins | sample 809081 | NCBI WGS metagenome assembly LXNJ01 (sample SAMN04870510, study PRJNA318959) | sponge metagenome | biome: sponge; feature: marine sponge reef; material: water | host: Petrosia ficiformis | place: Greece: Milos, Mediterranean Sea | collected 2013-05-29 | depth 5-7 m | reverse complement strand
CGCCCGCTCCGTTACGTTTCGCGTGGGTCCCGTCCCGGTGATGTGGCTCCCGTTTTATGTGTTTCCGCTTACGCAGGGCAGGCGCTCCGGCATTCTGACACCCCGGGTCGGCAGCAATAGCCGCGACGGCATAAACGTAAGCAACATCGGATATTATTGGGCACCCAGCGACTTCTGGGATGCCACGTTGAAGACGGCCCTTCGGGAACGCAATGGTTTTCTCATTGACGCAGGTATCGACTACGCGGTGCGAAGACGGCTCAGCGGATATATGAACCTGTCCTTTGAACGCGGGCGACAGCCGTCGGGTGATTCCCGCCGCGACTGGCGTTTGAACTTCCACCATCAACACCGGCTGAACCCGACGCTCAATTTGAGGGCAAGGGGTGATTTCACGAACAGCTCCAACTTCGACCGTCATAATTCCAGCAACCTCTATCGGTACCTGAACCGGCAACTCCGATCGTCTTTTTCCATGGACAAGCGCTGGACGGAATCCAGACGAAGCATGGATGTTAATCTCAACTACTACCGGGATCTCGATCAGAACCAGAACCGGTTTCAGGGTTTTCCCCGTCTCTCGTTCCGCCAGGGCAGGCGGCGCATTTTCGGTCAGCCCGAATCAACCCGCGACGCCCTCTGGTACCACGCCTTCTATTACGACGCTTCCGCCGGCCTGACGAACGCCTTCACGCGCAACGAGGACCAGGAAGACAACACGCACAATCTGGCGCTCAACGCGAGGTTGGGGGCCAGCAGCCAACACAAGCCCTTCGGCTGGCTGGATTTCACGCACCGGTTCAACGTCAGTCAGAATTCTTCGCGCCCGAACGCGGATACCCGGACGCGTCGAGAGTCCTACAACGCCAGCATCGCAGCCGGCACCGCGCTCTTTGGTATCTTTAAGCCGCAGATTGGACGGCTGCGGGGTATCCGCCACCGGCTTCAGCCCCAGCTCGACTTCAGGTATTACCAGACCGCACAGGTCGATGGCGCGACACTGGGCTTCCACGGCCGCCGGGACTGGAACGACGCCAGGCGCACCCTCAACCTGCGACTCAACAATACGGTCGAAATCAAGACCGAGATGGACGGCAAAATGCGGCGGTCCACTCTCGCAACGGCCGGTTTCTCTACCGGTTACGATTTCGACGCCAACCCGACGCGGCGATGGCGCGATCTGCGTACTTCGGCCTCCATAAAGCCCGCACGTCGGATCGACGTTCGTCTCAATATGTCGCACACGTTCTACGACGCGTCGGGACGCCTGAACCTGTATCACCCGCGACTGCGCAGCCTCAGCGTCAACACAAGCCTTCGCTTCAGCGGGCGAAGCGATCGGGGATCGGATCGAATCCGATACGACAGATCCATGCTTCCCGGCTCAGGAACAGGATTCAACTTTGAAGACGACATTTACCGTGATTTCGGAGATGCCACACAACCCTGGCATTTCAACGTTGGACATTATTTCAGCTATCGGGAGTCTTTCGCCGCGGGCTTCGGATCATCGAAGCGCTCGTGGGTGAAGGCGGACCTGGCATTGAATCCCACGCGCGCCTGGCGCTTCAATTATTCCGTCAACTTCGATCTGATAAACACCCGGCTGATTTCCCAGACGTTTTACGTTTACAGGGACCTTCACTGCTGGCAGGCCACGTTCAGCTGGTATCCCACCGGATTCAACAAAGGCTTCCATATCAAACTCAATATCAAGGAATTCCCGCAGATAAAGGTTGAACATCGCCGGGGAGGTTACGGGCTATGAGGACTGCCGTGAAGAAACGGCGGCCGATCTCTCTATACCGGCATCCGGTACCCCGTTTCGCCCCGTTGTTTCGCTTGCCTCGCCTTGGCGAATGGGCTAAATTACAGATTGGCGTGTTGTATTGCGCCTCATGCCGGATATCTCCACCGAAACCCACCTTTGGGTGGCGTTCATTGAATTCCAGGAACCAGGGTGCGTGCGCTTGTACAACGGGTCAGCCGTTCCGCGGTATTCATCAACGGGGAGCTCACCGCGGAAATCGGCCGGGGGATGCTGATTTTTCTGGGTGTCGGCCGGCAGGACAACCCCGACAACATCCGGTACGTGGCCGGCAAATGCATCCACCTGCGGATATTTGAAGACGAGCAGGGCAAGATGAACCGTTCTCTCGCTGAAATCGGAGGGCAGGTTCTGGTTGTCTCGCAATTTACGCTCTACGGCGATACCCGGAAGGGCCGCCGTCCAGGCTACTCGGGCGCGGCCCCGCCAGGAATGGCCGAGGCGTACTATAACGATTTTGTTGATGCGCTGCGAAGCCAGGGTGTGTCCGTACAGACGGGGCAGTTCGGCGCCAACATGCAGGTTGAGATTCACAACGAAGGCCCCGTTACGCTGATGGTAGAGTCCCGGGACCAGGCCGCCGCGCAGTCGTATCAGGCAACACCTTTCCCGCCATGAAAAAACTCATCCTGGCCTCTGCATCACCGAGGCGGTCCGACCTGTTGCGCCTTCTCGGCCTGTCGTTCGACGTTGTGCCGAGTCATGTTTCGGAGACCCTGGACAGATCGATTCCACCCGCGGACTACGTAAGAGAAATCTCCGGTCGAAAGGCGCGGGCTGTTGCCGGGAGGTTCAACAGGGAAATCGTAATTGGCGCGGATACGGTGGTCGTGCTGGACGGCGACATAATGGAAAAGCCGGGCGGTGCAGACGAGGCAATTCACATGCTGAGCCGACTTTCGGGAAAAGTCCACCGCGTGTATACCGGCCTGACGTTGATCGACTCCGGGACCGGACGCGCTCTTCGCGACGTGGCCGTGACGGACGTCGCAATGAGACCACTCACGCCGGAGGAAATTCAGCTCTACGTGCAGTCAGGCGAACCCATGGACAAGGCGGGCGCGTATGCGGTTCAGGGCAGGGCGGCCGCGTTCGTGCAGTCCATCTCCGGCTGTTTCTACAATGTTGTGGGGTTGCCGATTTCACTCTTCTGCTCACTCCTCGAACGCCTGGCGGGCCAGTCGTCGTTAGTGTATGCCGCCGGGCATCGCGAGGACTGATCCGGAGCCTTTAATGCGGGAATTTGCATCAGAGTTACGGGCGCAACGTGAATCCAGCGGCATGTCCCTCGAGGAATTGTTCGAACGGACGCGGATCAACCCCGAGTATCTCCGTGCGATCGAGTCCGGCAACTACGACGTTCTTCCGGAAATCTACGTTCGCCTGTTTGTTAAGAAATACGCGCAGGAAGTGGGCCTGGACGTCGAGGAAACGCTGGCCAGATACGAAAAAAACAGGCCGCTCAAGCAGTCCACTCAAGTCGTTTCCGACAGGGTGCGCGAACGTTCGCTGCCGATGGGCCGCATCCTGGGGATTTTATCCGTACTGACGCTTATCGCCGTTCTCGCCGGGGTGTTCCTGCGGCGCGACTCAACGTCTGTCGCGCCCGTCCGGACGGAGGCGACGGTGTCAGAAGACGCAGCCCCATCGACAGATTCCGGTCCGGAGCCATCCTCATCGCCTGATCCCGAGCGTCCATCTGCAGCACCTGAGAGCCCCTTCGAGGCAGTGGCTGTCGATTCCCCGAGTACCGAATCCCGCGAAGAGGACGTCGCCGTGAACCCGGCGACGAGCGAGCGGGTGGTGTCGGCCTATTCGCTTCCGCAGCAGTACTCCGGCATATGGGAAGACGAGATCGTCCTGAGGCTCCGTGCGCGCGTGGACACCCGAATCCGTGTATTCAGCGACGGTGACTCCACATTCGACAACCGCCTGCTTACAGGCACACAGCGGCAATGGACCGCCCTCGATCGGTTCCGCGTGGAAATTGAAGATCCCTCCGCAGTCTCCATGTTCCTGCAGGACGAGCCTGTTACCCTCCCTACAAAACACGGTCGGAAACACCGACTGTTCATCTCCCGGTCCAACGTCTGGGTTGAAGAGATCGAATCCGCAACGCCGCCGTCCGTGCGTTGATCCGCAATGGATTTTCACTACGCGCAAATCGTCCCCCTCGCCACGCGGATCGACCGGGAAATGACCTATCTGGTTCCCGAAGACCTCAAACACCGGATTCAAATTGGAAGCAGGACGCTCGTTCCGCTGGGTCCCCGGTGGACAACGGGCATCGTCGTCGGTTTTCAGGACCGGACCGACCTGGAAACCGTCAAGTCGATCGGCATCCTGCTTGACGCCTATCCTGTCTTTTTACCGAACGTCCTCGACCTATGCCGTTGGATGGCGGGATACTATGTCTGCACGCTGTCCGAAGTGCTTACGGCCGCGCTTCCGGCCGGTATCCATACGCACAGCGGACAGCGCATAGCCGTTACCACGCTCAACGGCGCCGATCCCGGTCCGATTACCCCCTTTCAACAACAGGTTTTCGACCACCTTAAGGCGCGCGGTCCGGCCAGCCTCAGCCAGCTGCAGCGTCGCCTGCGCGGCAATGGGGTGCGCAGTGCCGTATACGGACTGATTCGCAGGGGTTTGCTGACAACCTGGCAGACCATCGAAGACCCCCGTGTCAAGCCCTTGCAGGAGCGCATGGTTCAACTGGTGCCCGATGCCCGGTGGTTCGAAGTCGAATGGCCCGCGCTGGAGCGCCGGGCGCCCCGGCAGGCTGAATGTCTCAGGCGCCTTCGGGCAAGCGGCGGGGCTATGCCTGCCGCGGAACTGAACCGTTCGGGAATCGGACACGGCATCCTCAAAGCGCTTGCGGGCCGACAACTGGTTCGAATCTACCAGCGTGAGGTGCGCAGGGATCCATACGCGGAGGTGGAATCCAATGCGCCTGAACGACTCACGCCCACCGACCATCAGCAAAGAGCATTGGAGGAAATTCGGGATTCGCTCAACCCCCCCAGGTTCAATTCCTTTCTCCTGCACGGGGTTACCGGGAGCGGCAAGACGCTGGTCTACATCCGGGCCGTTGACCGCGTTCTGAGATACGGTCTTGGCGCGCTGATTCTGGTACCGGAGATTTCGCTCACGCCTCAAACGGTGCGCCGCTTCAGGTCCCATTTCGGCAGCCGGGTTGCCGTCATTCACAGTGCGCTTTCGGAAAGCGAGCGCTACGATGCCTGGCGGGACGTCCGCGAGGGCCGGCGGACCATTGTCATCGGCGCTCGTTCCGCGGTGTTTGCGCCGGTATCGAACCTGGGCCTGATCGTTGTGGACGAGGAACACGATGGCGCATACAAACAGTCGGATTCGGCGCCCCGGTACAACGCGCGCGACGTCGCGGTGATGCGCGCAAAAATGGAGAATATCCCCATCGTCCTGGGCTCGGCGACGCCCGCGCTCGAGTCCTTTCACAACGTCGATACGGAGAAATTCCATCTGCTCCCGCTGCCGGAACGGATAGATTCCCGCCCGCTGCCCGAAGTCACCCTTGTGGATATGAGGAAGGAAAGCGGCTTTTTTTCGGGGGTCTTGCGGGAAAAACTAAAGGACCGTCTGGAAAAAAACGAGCGGGTCATCCTGCTGCAGAATCGCAGAGGTTATGCACCCTTCGTGCAGTGTCTGGATTGCGGCGACAGCGAACAATGTCCGAATTGCCGGGTCACGCTCACGTACCACACCCGGGGCCGGCGGATGGTTTGCCACTACTGCGCTTTCGATACGCCGGCGTCGTCCGCATGCCGCGCCTGTAAGGGAACCCGTCTCAAGCTGCTCGGCGTGGGCACCCAGCGCGTGGAAGAAGCCCTCAATGAACAATTTCCGGAGATTCGCCTGCTCCGCATGGACGTCGATACGACACGCCGAAAAGGGGCGCACGACCGAATCCTCGAATCCTTCAGGAAAGGGCAGGCGGATGTCCTGCTGGGCACGCAGATGGTGGCCAAGGGCCTGGATTTTCCCGGGGTTACCCTTGTTGGCGTCATTTCGGCCGATACCGGCATCCATCTACCGGACTTCAGAGCAGGTGAACGCACGTTCCAGTTGCTCACGCAGGTGAGTGGCCGGGCCGGACGCGGGCATTCTCCCGGTGAGGTCGTCATACAGACGTACCTGCCGGAAGGCGAAGCCGTGCAGTGCGCGCGGAAGCACGATTTTCACCGATTTGCCGAAATTGAACTCGAAGGGCGACGCAGCGTGCTCTATCCGCCGTTCGGCCGTATGGCCCTGCTGCTCTTTAAAGGAAGGCATGAGCATGATGTTGCCCGTACCGCGGGGTTGTGCGCCGAGACCCTGCGTGCAATGGCGCTGCCGCACGTTGACGTCATGGGACCGGCACAGGCGCCGCTTGCCCGTATCCGCAGAAACTTCAGGTGGCAGATCGTACTCAAGACGCCTTCATCCAGACACCTGAACGTCCTCGCCCGCTGCGCCATGAACGAATACGGTCGAAACCGCAGCGCCGCCGTCACGCTGGACGTGGACATCGACCCGGTCTCCATGCTGTAGACATTCCACCTTGCCGACTCCGCCCGGCGTTGGCGGGGCCCGGAGTTGCGGCGGGCGCGCCCGAGGCCGGCGATGATGGAAGGCCGCATATAGCCAGCCCGTTGAAAAAGTCCATCCGGGCTGCCTGCCTGTGCGGTGCACGCAGACAGGCGTCCGGCCCTTGTGGCCGAAATACTGCCTTGCGCTCCCTCGCCGAATCCTCGATTCGACGCGGTCGCGCGCCCTGTCTTCGACCACAATGCCTCGCCTGCAGAGCGACTTTTTCAACGGACTGATAGCCCATGCGCTTCAGACACGTCAAATCGCTCGCGAGACATACTGCCGTATACGGGTTGGGCGACCTGCTTGGAAAGGCGACGGGCATCCTTCTGGTGCCGGTCTACGCTCGCCTGCTTTCGCCCTCCGAAAACGGCGACATGGCCCTCGCGTACGCATTTGTCAGTTTCAGTGTTCTCCTCTACGCCCTGGGTCTGAACCATGCGCTCGTCCGCCACCTCTCCGTCGAGCGCGGCGCCGAAGGCATGCGCCTCAGGTTCAGCACGGCTTACTGGACGCTGACGGCAATCGGCGTCCTGCTTTCCTTACTGGTATGGAGTTCTGCGGCGCGCCTGGCCATCGTTTTTCTTAATTCCACGTCCTATGCCGACATCTTTCAGATCATCGCGGTTATTCTCTTGCTGGATACCCTGTCCGAGCCCTTTTTCACGTTGTGCAGGGTGCGGCAGCGATCCGGAACCTACGCGTCGGTACGGTTCGTTCAGCACACGCTGCAGCTTGGCCTCACCGTTTACCTGATCGTTTGGGAAGGGAACGGGGTACGCGCCATATTCTGGAGCAACCTGGTCAGTTCCGCTTTTGCCTTCCTGGCGCTTTGCCCGATCGGGTTCCGCGTCCTTCGGCCCATCTATTCGAAACCGATCTTGCGCGAGCTTCTCCGCTTTGGTCTGCCCTTTGTCCCCTCTGCCGCGGCACTGCTTCTGATTAACCTTTCCGACCGGTTGTTGCTGAAGTTCTTCCTCGGAAAGGACGCCGTGGGGATCCTTCAAATCCTCTTCAGGTTCTGCCTCCCCATGCAGATGCTTACGCGTGTTTTTCGCTCCGCGTGGGCGCCGGGCGTCCTGGCCATTCCAGACAGGGCCGAGGCCCGCACCGTTGTGGCCCGGGTGACCACCTACTATGCGGCAGGCGCAACGCTACTGCTTCTGGTGCTGTCCACCTTCGCACGTGATCTCATCCTGCTGGGCTGCGGGAGCAGAGCCTCCGAATACCTGCCGGCACAGGGGGTCATTCCCGTTGTAACGCTTGCATTCCTGTTATCCGGCTTGTACATTATATTGACGGCCGGCGTATACGCGGAGGGCCGTTCACGCATGCTGCCGCTTGTCGTGGGCCTCGGCGCGGGCGTCAATGTGGGATTCAACCTCTTGCTCATCCCGCGTATGGGCGTGCTCGGTGCCGCCTGGAGTACACTGGCCGCCTACGGGGTCATGGTTGTCTTCCTGTATTTCCACACGCGTCGATTCTACCCGGTCGCGTACGAGTACGCCAGGCTTGCAAAGGTCGCGGTCGCCGGCGGTATCGTTTATATTGGCGTATCCGGATTTGCACCCGATGCCAGTCCGTCCGGCCTTGTCACCCGTTGTATTCTGTTGCTGGCCTTTCCGTTCATCCTGTGGGGATGGAACTTCCTTGAATCCGGAGAGTGGCAGGAGATCCGGCAACTCTTCCGGCTGCCGAAGCAGGCGGGTGTAGAAGCTCGTGAATCATCGGGGGACAGGCCCGACGTTCCCTGATTTTATCTCTGGGACAGATGGATTACAGAACCTACACGATACTGCGGTTCAGGGCCCGACAGGCCGCAGGAAAAGTTCGCCGCTTATTTCTGGTTCACTTCCGAAAGTCCTATGTTGCCGAGCAGGCAACGCTGCTTGAGGGAGAATGCAACCGGTGCGGAAACTGCTGCGAAATTCTGTTCAAATGTCCATTCCTTGTCAAACAGGACGATGGATTCTCCGTCTGCAGCATCTACGAGAACCGGCCACTCCAGTGCAACGCGTTTCCGATCGACGAAAGATGCCTTGCCGACGTGAAATTCGATTGCACGTTCAGTTTCGAAAAGACGCCCGCGCCGGAACCGGACCGGTCGAACTCACTGATTCAGATTGAATCGGATTGACTGGAATCCCGGAACTTCCTTTATCGTGTCCCGTCTCAGAGATATATCACCCGTCATCCGGTCTCGCAGCATTGCCCGCGCCCGGCCCGGGTATCGCTGAAACGGGAGGCTGTACTCCTGGAAAATGGAAACGGAAGCAAAGTACATAAGCGCCCCCGGACGATCCGCCCGACGAGGCGTAGGCTGCGCTCTGTTCTGTCTGCTGACGGTTGGCGCCGCCCGCTGTCCGGCCCAACTGCCGGATCCTCCTGCGTCATTCACAATGGCGAGGCTCAAATTCGGCGGCGGCGGCGACTGGTACAACGGGCCCACCGAGATTCCCAACCTTCTGGCGTTTATTCGAAGTCGAACGAAGATCCATACGGCAGAGCGGGAAGCCAGGGTCGAAATCATGGACGAGGACCTTTTCGCCTATCCGGTTCTGTACCTCACCGGTCACGGAAATATCCGATTTACCGAAGATGAAGTCATGCGCCTTCGCACGTACCTTGAACACGGAGGCTTCCTTTTTGCCAACGACGACTACGGACTCGACAAGGCGTTTCGCCGTGAAATCGGAAGAACCTTTCCCGATAAAGAGCTGGTTGAATTGCCGCCTTCATTCGGCATCTTTCAATACCCCTTCCCGTTTCCGGACGGCCTGCCCAAAATCCACGAACACGACGCTAAACGTCCACAAGCTTTCGGCATCTTCCACAATGGACGGCTTGTCGTGTTTTACAATTACGAGTGCGACCTTGGGGACGGCTGGAACGATGCCGCGGTACACAACGATCCGCCGGAAAAGCGGGATGCCGCCTTGAAGATGGGGACAAACGTCGTCGTCTGGGCGCTCACGCACTAACCACGCGGCCGGGCAGGAACCAACAGCGGATCGGCGGCGGCGTTAACGCGCGCTTCCTGACCCTGGCTTCCCTTGATTATGTCCGGAATTTCGGCAAATGACCCGTACCGGAACCTGTTGCGCAGGCTCATTACGCTGCGAAAAAGACAGGTTGCCGCCCGCAGCCTTTACGGTGCGGGCCTGACGCTGGGCTGTGCGCTGTCCTGCTTTGTTGTCCTGCTGTTTCTGGAAACCGTCCTGTATCTTTCGCCGGCGGTCAAGGTGGCTGTGGAGGGGGCCGCCGCGCTTTCTGTGACCGGTCTTGCGGTATGGTACTGTTTTCGCCCATTCTTCCTTCCGCCTTCACCGGAAGACGTGGCATTGCAGGTCGAACAGGCGTTCGGTGGCCTTCAGCAGCGCCTGATCAGCGCATTGCAGCTTCGGGGCCGTGGCAAAGACGCCGGCTATTCGACTCCTTTGGTCAATGCCGCCGTGGTTCAGGCGAATGAGGTCCTCGCAGAGCTGAATCTGGATCCCCTGGTTCCCCGGGCCCAGGCCCTGCGGACGGCAGCCCTTTGCGGCGCGCTGGGCCTGGCAATTCTCGTCGCTTTCGTCATTCTTCCCGGACCGCTCACCGCGGCTGCCGGCCGGCTTGCCTATCCGACAACGGCCTTCGTCCGCCCGCCCGAGACGTACATTTCCGTCCATCCGGGGAGCGCTGAAATCATCGGAGGCGAGCCCCTTGCAATAACGGCGACTTTAACCGGTCTGGTACCCCTGCGCGCTCACGTCCTGTTGCGGGAAGAAGACGCGTGGACACCCCTTGAATTATCGGTCCGCAACGGGCGGACCGTGCACAGGATTCCTGCCGTGACACGGTCGTTCCATTACCGTCTTCGGGCGAACGACGCGATAACCCCTGTTTTTACGGTTACAGCGAAGCCCCGGCCGATGGTCGTACAGATTCGCCACGACAACCGTTATCCGGCTCATACCGGACTTGAGGAAGACCGCAACGTCGATGGCGGCGACCTCGTGGCGGTCGCCGGAACTTCGACCGCACTGCATATCCAGTCCAGCCTGCCGTTGAGCGGGGCTGAAATTGTCTTCGACGACAGTAGCGCTTCAATGGCGAAGGTCGAAGGACGATTCGCTTCATTCAATCTGAACGTCAGACAGAATCGGCGATATACAATCGCTTTGCGTGATACGCACGATATCGCCAGCGCGAATCCAGTCGAATACCGCATTGTGGCCCTTCAGGACCATCCTCCCGAAATACGCCTGCTCCGACCGGGCAAGGACACCGAACTGGGGGAAGATATGCGGGTTCCTCTGTTCGTGGAAGCCAGGGACGACTTCGGCGTCTCAAGGATCGAAATCCGATACCGCCTGAACGACGGCGAGGCGGAAGCCCCCCTTGCCTTTCCCCTGGACGAACCGGGCGCAGGAGAACTCACCCAGACCTATGTGTGGGACCTCTCAAGCCTGGACCTGCTGCCGGGCGATCGGGTCGTCTTCAGGCTGCGTGCGTATGACGGCAACACGGTTTCCGGTCCAGGCATAACGGAAACGCCTGCCTTCACCATCCGCTTTCCGTCTCTGCTGGAAATCCACAGGCAGGCCCAACGGGCCCACGAAGAGGGTCTGGACCGGATGACTGCCATCAGGGAAGAGGGGGAGGCGGTGCGGGAACGCCTTGAAGAGATCGCGCAACGGCTGTTGAAGGAACGGCAGATGCAGTGGCAGCACGGTAAGGAGCTGGAAACCGCGATCGACGACCAGGCCAACGCCTCGGAAAAGCTTGGGAAAGTGAGCGAAAAACTCGAAGAAACGCTCGGCAGGCTGCAACAGAGCGGACTTCTGGGGGACGAGACGCTCCAAAAACTGAACCAGATTCAGGAACTGCTCTCCGAAATCGAATCGCCGCGGTTGAAGGAAGCAATGGAGGAACTCCGGGGCGCAATGCAGCGCGTTGATTCCAAAGCCGTTGAGGAGGCCCTGAAGGCGTTTCGCGGCGAACAGGAAGGGTTTCAAAGGTCTCTGGAGCGGACGATCGCCTTGCTGCGGCAACTGCGCACGGAACAGGCCCTTGAGGCGCTGGCTCAATCCCTGGAAGCGCTGTCCCGTGAACAGCGTCGCGTGGTTGACAACATTGGCGATCCGCGCGTTTCATCGTCCCTGGCAGGGCCGCAGGACGCGATCGCCCGACGTACCGCTTCATTTGTGGATGAGCTTGCGCAGACTGCCGGAAAAATGGGGGAATACCCGGAAGCGTCGGACGAACTTGGACGGCTTGCGGATCGGTTTGAAACGCAGCGCATCCCCGAACGCATGCGGGGCGTGAGTCACGACCTGCGCCGGGGAGCAACAGGGACGGCTCGAACACGCGGCGCACGGATATCAGGAGACCTCGAACGGTTCGCGAAGGAACTCCAGGCGGCCAGGCAGGCCTTCGTCAACCGCCAGAAAGAAACGCTGATACGGCGACTCAGCCAACTGACGCACAATCTGCTGGGACTTTCATCCGCGCAGGAACAGACCGCACGCAAGGCCGTGGGGATTTCCCCGGAGAGCGATCCTGCGCCGCTGACGGTCGAGCAGGCCCGAATACTGGCCGGCGCGACGCGCCTGGCGAACCACTTGATGGAAGCCGCTCACAGGACCTATTTTGTGACGCCTGAAACCGGCGCCGCGCTGGGTCGTGCGCTCATTAAGGCCCGCGAGACCGCAGGTCATATCCAGGCGGGCGCCGGTTCCAGGGCGGCCGACACAGGCAAGGACGCGATGGGCGCATTGAACGATGTCGCAATGGCGCTCCGGAGGGCGATCAAGGACGTCTCCGCTTCGGGCTCTTCCGTGGGTCTGGAAGAAATGCTCCAGCGAATGCAGGCGTTGGCCGAACAACAGTCCGACCTGAACGCGGGGAGCGAATCCGCCCTCAACTCGCGGCGCCAGTCGGCGGGGGAGCAGGGTCTGCAGATGAGCCTCGCTCAGATGGCGGCCCGGCAGAGAGCCATCCAGCAGGCGGTGCAGGAAATTCGCCGGCAGATAGGCAGCGGCAGGCACGCGCTGCTCGGCGATCTGGACAATATCGCATCGGAAATGGAGGCCGTGATTCAGGAGATGCAGAACCGCCGCGCAGGCAGCCGTACGCTCGAACGTCAGCGCAGAATTCTTTCGCGCCTGCTCGATGCGCAGCGATCGATTCGCGAACGCGGCCGAAGCAGGGAACGACGCGCGCGGCGAGGTTCCGACCTCGCGTACCAGGGTCCGGGCTCGTTGCCGCCAAATCTTGGGGAAGCGGACAACCCGCTTCGAAGACGCCTCCGGGATGCGCTCGACGCGGGTTTTGCCGCCGAATACCAGCGACTCATCCGCAGTTACTTCGAGTCCTTGATGCTGGACGCGTTGAAACGCGAAGATTCCCGATGAAGATGCGGATCACGTCAAATGCCGCTTCTGTACTTGTGGCCGTTCTCCTGCTCGCTCCGGTGGATCTGCCCGCCGCCACCGACCGGGAAACCCTCCGGCAGGCCAACGCGAAGGAAGCCTCCGGCGACTTGAGAGGAGCGCTGCGACTTTACCGGAACCTCCTGAAGAGGTATCCGTACCGTACTGACGTTCTCCTTCGTACAGAATCGATTCTTTACCGCACCGGGCGCCGCGGCGAAGCCGTTCGCCTCCTGGAGTCCCATCTTCAACAGAGGCCGCGGGACACGGCAGTCCGTTTCCGGCTGGCGGACATTCAGTCCGAAACGGGCAACCTGGACGGAGCGATTTCACACTGGGACCTTATTGTCGCCCGCGCCTCTGACGCGGGAACGATTGAGCGTGTCGCGCGCAACTTCCTGAGACACAACCTGCCGTCGCACGCGCTGTCCGTTTGCCGGCGGGGACGCGACATCCTGAAGAATCCGCAACTGTTCGCCGGACAAATGGCTGAGATCGCCGAACGGCTCGCGCGATATCCCGACGCCGTTGCCGAGTACCTGGTCTTCGTTCGCCAACGGCCGCAATCAATCGGGTACGTAGAAGCTCGCTTCAGGCATTTCGCGCGGGAGGGCGACCGGCAGGACCGGATTCTCGCCACGCTCGGCCGGGAAGTCCGGGCGCATCCGGGCGACGAGATTGGCCTGAGGCTGTTTACGGAGTACGCACTGGCGGCCGGTCTGGAGGAACGGGCGCTGCGGGTTTATGGAACGATTCCGCGCATCGGTCCGCTTCACGAGAGGCACCTGTTGCGCGTCGCCAGTCATGCCTTCGAGGCCGGCCGATACGCGACAGCGGCCGACGCGTATCGAATGCTCCTGGCCGGCGCCAACGCCAACGCCCGGCAACCGGAGGCGCTGCTGGGTCTGGGGAGGGCCAGCGAAGGATTGTCGCATGTCGACACGGCCGCGTCTCACTACCGGAGCCTGATTGACAGATTTCCCCGAACCCTCTATGCCCATGAGGCCGGAATTCGACTGGGTCGGCTCTTGCGCCGGGTCTATCGAGATACCGCGGCCGCACTGGATGCGTTCCGCACGGTCGCCGGGGCAAAGAGGCGGACTTCCTGGCGCTACCGCGCGTTGTTTGAGATCGCGGATATATTGGTTGTCGCGGACCGGCTTTCGGAAGCGCAATTGGTTTACGCCCGCGTCGCACGTGAACAACAGGGCGGGGAAGACGCCGCCAGGGCGCGTTTCGGTATTGCCGAGTGTCATTTTCTGTCCGGTGACATCAGCGCTGCACGCGCCGTCATCGACAGTATCCTGTCGGGGTCTTCAGACAGATTCGCGTTCAACGATGCGCTGGAGCTTTCGGTCCTGCTCGAGCAGGCGGACGAGGAAGATGACGGGGTGCTGCAATCCTTTGCATCCGCGTCCAGGCTCGTTCGCCGGCAGCAACCGGACGCTGCCCTCGCCGCGTTCCGGACGTTTGCGGCAACCCATCCGAAGTCACGGCTTCTGGATCGTGCGTTAGCGAGTCAGACCGCGCTTCTGGATACGCTTGGCAGGTACACCGAAGCCATTCAGATGTCCCGTCGCCTGATCGCAAGCGTGCCCTGGAGCCCGCTGTGCCCCGGGGCAATGGCGACCATAGGCAGGATCTACAACCGGAAACTCGGACAATACCGGGACGCGCTGAAAACATACCAATCCGTCCTGTCCGCATATCCGCACAGCCTCGAGGCCGCGGAAGCCCGGGAACAGGTGCGGGCGCTTCGAGAAAAAATCAAGACGCTTGAAACCAGACGCAAGGAGCCCGGATAGGTGAGGATCCGCGGCCGTATGTATCGAGATATATCCAACGCGTGTCCGCACGGGGCGCCGGGTTTCAATAACGCACCACGTACGACACGCGGACCCCTTGTCAGGGCATGGGTCCTGAGTCTGTGTCTGTTCGGGGCCTCTTCGAACGCAGCCGCGGACAAACTGCTCATCCCCATGGATCTTGGGCAGACGAATCATCTCAAGGCCTATGGGCTGGCTTATTGGGCGCTGCAACAAAACATCGAGGTGGAGTGGCTGCTCAACTACCGGGGCGGCGCCTTTATGATGGACTACGTGGAGTCGGCGGCCGGGGAGGGGCGTCTGCGCGACGTCGATTTCAAACGCATCGCCGGCGCCGACGCCGTTCGAATCTATGCGGAGGTCGAACAGGGAAACAAGAACTCCGTTCGACTGGAAAAGGCCCCGAAGATCGCAGTCTATACGCCGCCCAACAAACAACCCTGGGACGACGCCGTCACGCTGGCCCTGTCCTACGCCGAGATTCCTTACGACGTTCTGTGGGACGAGGAAGTGCTGGCCGGGAAACTCTCCGAGTACGACTGGCTGCATCTGCACCACGAAGATTTCACCGGTCAGTACGGGAAATTCTACCGCAGCCATGGCCGTGAACTCTGGTACCGGCGCCAGCAGGCTCAGTACGAAAGCCTCGCCAATCGCCTCGGTTTCAGCAAAGTCTCCGAGGAAAAAGGCGCCGTTGCCCGGGCCATTCTGGAATACATCTCCGAAGGCGGGTTCATGTTCGCCATGTGTTCGGCAACGGATACCTTCGACATTGCCCTTGCCGCAACAGGCGTTGACATTGTGGATACGGTGTACGACGGGGACCCGCCCCACCCCGACGCGCAGGCCGGATTGGATTTTTCGAGGACGGTCGCCTTTGAGAACTTTTCCCTGGTCACGGATCCCATGGAATATGAACACGCGGACATCGACGTCTCGCCCACCACCGGGGCGCAGTTCCGCGGACCGGACGCGGACGCATTCACACTGTTTGAGTTCTCGGCCAAATTCGATCCGGTGCCGGCCATGCTCACCCAGAACCACGTGCCCGTTGTCCGGGGGTTTCTGGGCCAGACCACCGCGTTTCGCAGGAGTCGAATCAGGAAGTCCGTCACCATTATGGGCGAGGTCAGCGGCACGGACCAGGTCAAATACATCCACGGAAATGTCGGCCGCGGCACGTTTACGTTCTATGCCGGACACGACCCGGAAGACTATCGCCACTTCGTAGGTGATCCGCCCACGCAACTCGCGCTGCGCAGGAACTCGCCCGGATATCGGCTCATTTTGAATAACATCCTGTTCCCGGCGGCCAGGAAACAGAAACGTAAAACCTGAACGCGACCCCGGCGTCCCTCATCCGGCATCCGGGAGCATCGCCAGAAACGGCCACGACCACGCCGCGGAGGAACGCCCGACCATGCCCGAAAAACGCCCAGACGACCTCGAAGCCGTTGAAAGACTGAAAACCGCCCACACCCGTATCAGGGACGAAATCGGAAAGATTATCGTGGGTCAGAACGAGATCGTGGACCAGTTGCTCATCGCGCTTCTGTGCGGCGGACACTGCCTGCTCGTCGGGGTTCCCGGGTTGGCGAAAACGCTTCTCATCAGCACCCTCGCCAGGGCGCTCAACCTCGGCTTCAGCCGCATTCAGTTCACGCCCGACCTGATGCCCTCGGATATCACCGGTACCGAAGTACTCGAAGAAGACCAGAGCACGGGCCACAAGACCTTCCGTTTCGTAAAGGGTCCGCTCTTTGCGAACATCATTCTGGCGGATGAGGTCAACCGTACCCCGCCGAAGACTCAGGCTGCCCTGCTGCAGGCGATGCAGGAACACGAAGTCACCGCGGGCGGCGACACGTTTCGCCTCGAAGAACCCTTTTTTGTGCTGGCAACGCAGAACCCGATCGAGCAGGAAGGCACGTATCCGCTGCCTGAAGCGCAGCTCGACAGGTTCATTTTCAACCTGTGGATCGACTATCCCACGGAAGAAGAAGAGAAACAAATCGTTCGTACCACAACCAGCGCCTATGCAGCGGAAATCGAGCCGGTATTCGACGCACGGGAAATCGTCGAACTGCAGCAGCTTATCCGAAAGGTTCCGGTGGCCGACTATGTGATCGACTATGCCGTCGGCCTCGCCCGGAGGACCCGGCCCGGAGCCGATGGCGCGCCGGATTTCGTCTCCCGCATGGTCAACTGGGGCGCGGGTCCACGCGCCTCTCAGTTCCTTGTTCTGGGCGCCAAGGCCCGTGCGATCCTGGCGGGACGGTACGCCGCCGCGGTTGAAGACGTCAAGTTTGTCGGCGTTCCGGTACTTCGCCATCGCATCGTCACCAGTTTCAACGCCGAGGCGGAGGGGGTCACGCCGCTCGAACTCGTGCAACGCCTTCTCGAAGACACCGCCTGATCTCTCAATTCCCAGCGCCGATGCCCGATTTCCGCACCTATCTCCAGCCCGAAGTTGTCGCCCGCCTGTCCGGCCTCGACCTGGTCGCCCGGCTCGTGGTCGAGGGTTTCATTACGGGCCTGCACCAGAGTCCTTACCACGGATTCTCGGTTGAGTTTTCCGAATATCGCCAGTACATACCGGGCGATCCGCCGCGAAACGTCGACTGGAAGGTCTATGGCAAAACCGACAGGCTTTACGTAAAGCAATACGAGGAAGAAACCAATCTCAAGGCCTATATCCTGCTGGATGCCAGCGCGTCGATGGCCTATGGCTCGAATTCCGTCACCAAGTTCCAGTACGCTTCTTATACCGCTGCCGCTTTGTCGTACCTGATGTTGCGCCAGCGCGACGCCGTCGGCCTGGTATCCTTCGACCGGGGCATCCGATCCTACCTGCCGCCGAGGTCCGCGGGGACGCATCTCCACGCCCTGCTCGAAACGCTGCGGAATACCAGCCCCGAGGGCGAAGACACCGACCTGGCGGCATCCTTCCACAGCCTTGCCGAACGCATTGTGCGCCGCGGTCTCATCGTGGTGCTGTCCGACCTGATGGACGACCCCCGTACTCTGCTTTCCGGCCTGAAACACTTCCGCCACCGCAAGCACGAAGTTATCGTCTTCCACATCCTGGACCCAAGGGAACGCGACCTCGATTTCGGTCGCGAAACTCGATTTGTGGACCTGGAAACCGGCGCCGCCGTCACCACCGAACCCTGGCATGTCGCCTCCGATTACAGTGAGCACATGGACGCCCTCACCGGGCGATTCGGCCGCGAATGCCGTGAAAGTCTCATCGACTACGTCCTGCTGGACACCGCCCGGCCGTTCGATACCGTGCTGTTCAACTACCTGGCCAAGCGCAAACGCCTGATGTGAATTTACCTTGATTCGTAACTTCTTCGGGAAAGTAAAACCGAATAAATGCAAGTAGATAAAGGTGATTTGACTTCTGATTACCAGGATACACCAGGTCACTGGACGTGAACTGAGAAACCGTCCTTACATTTGAGAGGATACCTATGGAACGCATGCGGGTTGGCATCGTCGGTGCGGGCAAAATGGGGCGTACGCACATCGACGCCCTCAAGGATGTGACGCTGGGAGAAGCCGTTGCCGTGAACGATCCGGCCAATCTGCCCGACGTCGGCCCCGGCCTCGCCGACGAGTACGGTCTGGACTATGAAGATAGCCTGGAATCTCTCGTTTCCAGGGACGATATCCACGCCGTTATCGTAACGACGCCCCACGCCCTTCACGCCCATCACGCCATTTCCGCCCTCGACGCGGGTAAACACGTCCTCGTGGAAAAGCCACTGGAACTCACCCTGGAGAAGTGTGACGCCATCATCCGGGCTGCGGAACGCGCCGGCCGAAAACTCATGGTCGCGCAGAGCCACCGGTACTGGGAGGGCGACGCCATATCCAGGCGCCTGCTGGACGAAGGCGCGATCGGGCGGCTGCTCATGTGCAGGGATACGCTGGCCACGCCCGGCTACCGCAGGCCCGATCCCCGCCGTGCGTGGTTCACGGACCTGGACCTCTATGGCCCGGGCGGCCTGATCGCGTGGGGGGTACACAACATCGACAGGCTGCGCTGGTGGTTCCAAAGCGAAGCGGAGTATGTGTTCGCACGGTCCTACTCGCTACGCACCGAGGTGCCCGGCGACATCACGTCCAACATGGTGATGATTGGCTTCCGGAACGGCGGCAGCGCCCACCTCGTCTACTCGGAAGCGCTCCCTCCTCCGGGCTGGAAGGGCTTCAGTTGCGCCGCCGAACTCGTTGGGGACAAGGGTCTGATGGAGGTGGACCCGTACAATAAAGTCAAGGTCGTCCGCGATGGCGCGTCGGAGTGGGAGACGGTGTACGACCACGCTTCGGTGGCGGACCCGCGGCAGAAGGCGTTTGCCGATGAGGTGAGGGACTTTATCGCCTGTATCGTTAACGACACCCCGCCTCCGGTCAGTGGTGAAGACGGTCGCGCGGCCGTGGAGATCGCCCTGGCCGCCTACCGGTCCTCCCGGGCAGGCGAAGCGATCGAGCTGCCCCTCGAAGATTGACCCCATGGGCCGATACGTCACGGCCTGCCGCGTTCGTCATTCGATCATTGCGCAGGCTGAGTGCTGTGTCGATCAGTTTCCTTTGGCGAAACGTTACGTATTCTGGAGCGTGGGATATGGATTACGACTCACGGATTGAAATGACCCCGCTGGACTTCGGACGTTCGTTCCTGATTGGGAAGGGGAGTGCGAACGAGGTGCGCTTCTGGATCGAGTCGCGCACCCGCCTCGTGGACGAAAGGACGGGGACCTGTGAGGAATTCTATCAGACGGCCTCGTGCAAGAGCGAGAACACGTTCCACGAGAAGGACCTGTTCCAGAAGGACAACTACGACTACCTCCCGATTTTCAGCCTGAAGTATGGACTCATCTTCCGGCGTCCGGCCCGTCTGACCGACCGCTATCGGGAAACGCGGCCGTACGCGGAGATGTTCGGCGGGTACAACCTCCACCTTGTTGAGGGCGCGAGCGTTCGCGAACTGCATTCGAACGCGTCCATCCGCGAGGAAACGTATCGCTTCGCGCCGCTGGTCTCGCAGACGGAGATCCGAGACGATAATAACGGACTCAGCGCCCTGATCGAATGTCCGGTGAAGACGATGAATACCCGCCGCGAGGACAACCGCTACCAGGTCGATACGGGTCCGATCGCCTTTCCTGATCTCTCAGAAAGGCCCGAACGGCTCGTCGACTGCCTGTCGCTCGCCTTCGTGGCCTTCAATACCCCTCACTTTGCCAACTTTGTGATCGAAACGCCCACTGCCGTGGATCCCGAGAATCCCGATCTGAAAGTCCACCACTACTCCAGGATCGTCAGCCTGCCGTCGCGTAACCGGCTGTACGCGGTGGAGTAGGAATATCGCTACAACGTAGCTGCATCTCCAGCTTATCTTTGTGCAAATCACGTTCAAAGGCTTGCCCAGAATGGATCTGACGATACCGGACGCCACCACCCTGGCAGGCTTCTTCGGCAGACCTGCCGAGAACGCAAACTCATTGGAACGATCCTCGCCGGTCTAATGGCCCTTGACAGTGCGTGAAAGGGGCATTAATTGTAAGTTGTTGTCCTTTGATTTATTCCATTAAGTGCGCGATTACGGTCGCGACGCGGATCTCACGCTCTTCCACAAGGTACTCGTCAGCCGGAACCGCATCTGGTAACGGCGTTGCCAATTGAAACGAAAGGCCTTTTCCCATGATTACTGAAATTGAGATCGGGGGCTACCGGCTACTTGACGAGTTTAAGGCGGATTTCACGCCGCTCACGGTCGTGATTGGTGCGAACTCGGTCGGCAAGAGTACATTGATTGATTGCCTCCAACTGATCTCGGAATGTTGTGAGGTCCCACTGAATACAGCAATTGGATGGCACTATGGGGCAGCGTCCATGCTTTCTTCGGGGAACGCGAACAAGCAACTGACTTGGAGAGCCACTTTTCGCAATCCTGACGCATGGGATGTTTTGCCATTGAAAGTTGGAGAATCTCTAGTGTACGAAGTGACTCTGGAAGCCGATCCACATGGCCAGATACACCCGCAATACGAAGTTCTCAGAACACAATCGCCAAGAAGGGGCTATTCCAATCCCCTCAAGTTTCTCGAGGTGACCCCTTATCGACGACAAATATTCGACAAAAAACAGCGTCAATTGGTCTCCTTCGATGAAATGCAATCCGAAGCTGATGTCGTCCGCGAGTCCGGTTCGCCGGAATCTGTCGATCCGATCGGCTCGCCGCAGGCCACGCAACAGGAAGCCGCCTTGCTGCTGTCACAGATTAGGTTCTTTAACGAGTTTCCCGAACCTTCTTCGGCACGCTTTTTGTTGGCAAATATGGCGTTCTACCCGGGCTTCGATGTCACACGGTCTTCCTCGCTTCGCACAAAGGCCGCCGATATCGTGCCGGTTTCAACTTTGTCGGCCAATGGCGACAACCTAGGTACAGTACTGCACGAAGTACTAAATCGATTTAAATACCGGTCAACTGCAGATGAGTTGCGCGATTTTCTTCGGACGGCATACCCCGCATTTGAAGACATCCATTGTGAGACAACCTACGGTGCGCCGCAAGTGCTCGTTGGAGTGCGGGAGAAGGGAATGTCCCGACCAAAGTATCCGATGGACCTTTCGGACGGCATGCTCCGATTCCTCTGCCTGGCGGCAGCGCTATTGAATCCGGCAGCTCCCCCACTGGTAGCAATAGACGAACCTGAACTGGGCTTGCACCCCGCTGTGTTGCCGGTTGTCGCCGAAATGATCAAGACAGCGGCAGAACGCACGCAGGTGCTTGTGACGACGCACAGCCCGGACCTGCTTAACTGCTTCGATATTGCCGATGTTGCCGTGATGGCACGTAACGAAGACGATGCAAAGGTATCATGGCACCGTCCGGCGAACCGCAAGACGCTTGTGGAGATGCTTAATAACGTTACCGAAGACACCTTGGGCGACCTCCACCGTTCCGGTGAACTGGAGGCCGGTGCATGGAGGTTTGGGTCTTTGTTGAAGGAAGGTCAGACGTTTCCGCACTTGACGCTTTGTACGGCGGTTGGAAGCAAAAACTGATAAGGAAGGGCTGGGGGATTCAACCAATTCCTCTCGATAACAAGCACAAATACCTGAGAAAGATCGGCCCGCGAGCGACCGAAAAACTGAAGAACGATCCGTGCGATCTTGTGGTTGGCTTGCCAGACCTTTATCCGAACCGGGGCATTTCCTACAATTACAGACATCGGAATTTGGAGGAATTTCAGATTGTGCAAAACTGGCTTGTACGGCGTGAATTGGAAAAGACCAGCATGAGTCGAAAGGAAATTGAAGGTCATATTGCTAGATTTCACGCAACGCCATGAAACATGACATGGAAGTGCTGCTCCTCGCGGCGACCGGTCAACTTCAGTCTCGACTGAAGATGTCGAACAGTCCCAGCGGATGGCGGCGACCTCCGGAAGAACAAAATCAGGACAGACCGCCTAAGAGAATCGTCGAGGAACTATTCCAACGACACCTCAAGAGGTCCTATCGCGAAAACATGGATAGCCATTCCATCCTTAGAGACGCGGATCTTCACGAAATCGCGAAACAATGTCCGACATTCGGTGGCATGATCGATTGGATAGGCGAAAAAACTGGGGTCCGAGCGTATTGAACTGCCTGTTCCAGTCCATTTCCACACTCCATTGTGAAGAGATCAATTACCTATACTAATACGACCTTGTGTCCCATTTGCGGCGCACCTATGGCGCTTCGCACCGCGAAGAAGGGCCGAAATCCAGGGGAACAGTTCTGGGGCTGTACGAAGTTTCCCGGTTGCCGGGGGACACGTCGGCTTGGAAACAAGGCCGACCCGATGGCACCCTCGGGCCGCGCGTCTGCGCCGAAGCGCGAGGTGCTTCCGGTCGAATGGATCGAAGGCGTGCGCCGTCCGGATTTCATCTCCGAGTACGTGTCCGTAGGCGCAGTGCCGGGAATTATCAAGGATCAGCTCATACCGGACGCGCGTGTGGTGCAGGCCCTCAGCCAGTGCGTCCTGCTCTCGCGCCGGAGCCGTGAACGCGGGAATGGAGACGAGAACGCCCGCTTCGCGGCCGGGTTGATTCTCAAATTGCTGCGTCGTGGCCGTACCCCACTGGCGACATTGGAGGTTGAACGCGAGGCGCTGCGAAGCCATGGCTTGCTGGATTGCGTGGATGTCCCAAGCCGGGACGTTGGGGAAGTTGGATGGGTGCCGCGGCCAGGCGAGCGGCTTCGTGGCACTACCGAGGCGGTTCTATCGAGGATTACCGAAAAAGCCCGGTTCATTCTCGACCCCGCTTTCGACTTCGATCTCGGGTCGAACGAGTCGCTACTTCAGAGCCAGGCAGAACACTGGTTTCTGAATCAGTGGGTACCCGCGGCGCTCGGGCCTGCGGCCGGTCACTGGTTCACCCCGCAGGCGCCGCTGGACAAACTCGTTGAGTCGTCAGGGGGAAACGGGAACGGCGCCCGCCGCGTAGACTTTCTCTTCAGCCACCCCGGAGTACCGCCATTCGCCATTGAGATCGACGGGCCTGAACACGATGCATCGGTCGAGGCGGACGAGGCGAGAGATGAGTCGCTGCGTTCAATCGGCATTGACGTATTACGCATCGCGAACGTGGAAGTACTCAAGGGGCGCGGAGGGATGCTCGACAAGATCCGTGTTCGATGCGAGGAAGCCCTCACGGCATTCGACCGGGTCGATGGCCGGGAGCGGGCTGTCGCGTCGGTCGCCGTAGACTGCGCGAATGCGGCCAGGGTGCAGTTTGCCGTCGCCCGTGCCCTGGAATACGGGTGGCTGACGCCCGACGGAAGTTGGGAGATTCACATCCGCGGGGCAGGACCGACGGCCGCCGCCGGTGTGTTGGACGCACTTCGGTTCCTGGCAGGAATCGACGTCCTGTACGGCGGTAGTTCGGTACCGAACCGGTGTTCCGTTCGTACGGATGCCGGCTCTGATGCGTGTTGGATCTACGAAGGAGGCGGTCGGTGGGTCGAGGCCGCCGATACCGAAACGGACGCAGAACCGCTGCGAATATGCGTTGAAACTGAATATAGTCCGTATCATAGCATTCCACGTGAAGGTCAGGATTTCGTCGTTCGCCCGGTGTACGTCCCCGCGTTGATCGCGGACCCGCAGTCGTTCGATATGGGTAGACGGGCCGCGGCGGTCTCGACCTACGAAGGGGCTCGCGGACCGCTCCGATTGTTCCTCCAAAACATATTTCGGAAAAAGGATTTCCGCCCGATGCAGGGTCAGGCCATATTTAATGTGCTTCGACAGAACGACAGCGTCGTGTTGCTTCAGACCGGAGGGGGCAAGAGTATCATCTACCAGCTTGCCGGACTGCTGATGCCAGGCGTGACGCTGGTTGTCGATCCGATAACCGCGTTGATCGAAGACCAGGTGGAGGGGCTGAGGTCCTTTGGAATCGACAGGGCGGCTCCGATTACCAGCTACCTTGCGGGAAGGGTAGAGCGCGAGCGTCTGCTTCGTCGAGTCGAACGAGGCGAGTACCTGTTCGTGCTTCATTCTCCCGAACGACTGCAGTCCCCGCAGTTTCGGACTTCGCTCCGCGCGCTGGTGGAGTGTACGTTCGTCAACCTGGCCGTGATCGACGAAGCGCACTGCGTATCTGAATGGGGCCACGATTTCCGGCCCGCGTACCTGAACCTGGCGAACAACCTGAGAAGGCTCGGGGCAGATGGCGAATCCAACCCGCCGCCGCTCCTTGCGCTTACTGGAACTGCTTCGCGCGCCGTCCTCCGTGACATGCTTCTGGACCTGGGCATCGACAGGAACCGCTCGGATGCGTTGATCCGTCCGGACTCGTTCGACCGATCTGAAATCCGCTTCGATATCGTACGGACTTCGCCTGTCGAAGACCCATCAGCGGCCCTGCGCGGCGTGCTGAACGCGCTACCGGGAAAATTCGGATTGCCCAGGGCGGAGTTTTATCGGTCATCGGGCGTCGACACGGCATCAGGTATCGTATTTGTTCCCACGGTTAAGGCCCGTATTTACGGACTATCGGACGTGAGTAGTGTGGTGCGACAGACAACAGGCGCGGATGTCACCGTGTATTCAGGTCGCCCTCCCTCGTCGCCGTCTGCCGATAACTGGGACGCGAAAAAGCGGGAAAACGCAGCCGATTTCAAATCCAACCGCGTGCCCGTACTTGTCGCGACTAAAGCGTTCGGGATGGGGATCGACAAACCGAATATCCGCTATACTGTGCATTTTGGAATGCCCATGTCGCTCGAGAGCTTCTATCAGGAGGCTGGCCGGGCGGGGCGAGACCAACGACTTGCGCGCGCGATAATCGTGTTTTCGGAATACGACCCAAGTCGTTCGTCGGAGTTGATCGATTCCGATCTCGATCTTGAGGCGCTTCGCGAAAAATACGAAGAGATCGATGGAAATCCCCAAACAGCGGACGACCTTACACGGGCACTGTGGTTCCACCTGCAGTCGTTCAGCGGATCGGCACGCGAAATCGCCGATGTGGCGGATCTACTGAAAGCGCTGGGCGATCTCAAATCTAGAAAACGCATCGAACGACCCTTTGAAGACGACGACAGCCGCGTTGGAGCGGAGAAAGCCATCTACCGGTTACTCAGACTTGGCGTTATCGACGACTATGAAGTGGAGTTCGGTTCCCGCAGATTTGTGCTTCATGTGGCCGCGTTCGACTTCGATCGATGCAGGGACAGACTGCTTGAATTCGTCCACTCGGCGCAGCCAGGCAGGAGCAAGCCGCTTGTTCGAAAGGTGAATAACATCGACAACGGGCAGCCTCGTGAAGCGGCACTTGCGCTTGCCACAATACTGATCGAGTTCACCTACGACCTTGTTGAACGTTCGCGGCGGGGCATGATCCGTGAGGCACTGCTGCTCGCCCGACAGGCACGGGACGACGCGGAGATTCGCATACGGCTGCTCGACTACCTTCAGGAAGGCTTTGGCGCCGAGCACATCGAGGGACTGCTTCTGAACGACGACGTCGAGTTGGCTGCCTGGTGGGACCTCGTTTCCAAAGTGCAGTCGATGATGGATGCGGGTGAGCTTCGCGGACTGTGTATTCGCGCGCTTGAGTCCTATCCCGACCATCCGGGACTTCTAATGACGCGCGCGCTTTCCGAGGCCATGTGCACGGATCATGATCGAACCGTGAGTTCGAGGGGAATCAGCGCCGCGATCCGGTCCGGCGTTGAGAAATACGGGATTGGGCGGACGGATATCAGGACCTTGATCAACGAGATGTACGACTTGGCTTTAACCCGCGCTCGTGATCTCGGCCCGCCGCTAACCGTCGCACTGCTCGATCTTGCCGATGCGTCGCCGGACTACATATACGTTGCGGAAAAGGCGATTCTGCGTGCGATTGAACTCAACGACCCTCGCGTCAGTGCCGTAATCGCCGTCCGGAACATCCGCGGTGTTTTCGACGGGTTGGAAATGGTGTCAGATCGTGTAGTCCGGCAGTTCAAGACACCCGGTTTGAAGGAAGTATTGGGAGCATAAATGGATATATTGGAAGAACTACAGGAACGGCTTGGCGAAACGGAACGACGCGCCGCCGAGGTGGTCCGGCGGCTGGAGCAATTCGATGAGCTCCAGCAGTCACTGGCGAAGGCGGGAACAGGACTCGTTGAAGCCAATGCCAGCGTTTTGGATCTAGCCTCAGCGGCCGGGAGTGCGGTTGAATCCCTGAACAGCTTCCTCGTTGAATTCCGGAGGGCCGTTGAGATTTTGCAGGCCGCCGACCCGGCATTGATCGGCAATAGGCTCCTCGAAGTCGAGCAGCAACTCAATGGAATAACCGAAAGACTCGGCGTTGTGGACGAGCTTTCGTTGGAAATCCGCAGCGTTCGGGTCGAAGTCGAACGGCTTTCCCGGAGGTCAATATTCGACAAGATCTTCGGTCGGAGCGGCGGAACCTGAGTGGGGATGGGACAAGGTACTTCTGAAAGGAAACGCCATCGAAGATACGATTTCCCGCGAAATGTACCCCATAAGCCGTCGAAATCTTAGGAGGGAGACATCATGCGCCCCGATATTCTGACCAACCGTCGTAGCACGTCCGTGCCGGCAAGGGAAACCCCGCTGAGCAGGAGATACAAACGCATTCTGGAGAACTGGGTGCCGGTAGGCCTGAGCTATTTCGAAGACTGGCCGGAGCGTCCCAATTGCGGGCATTTTTTCGGCGGGGCCCACTGGTACGGCAGCGACACGGCCGGGCCGGCCTTCGTGTTTGCAGCACTGGCGAACTCGCCCGAATGCGATTCGAAAAGGACAGGATGCTCGAAAGAAGAACTGAGAGAACTCGCGCTGAAGGGGATCCGCTACCTCTGCTTTACCCACGACACGGGTCCGGCCGAGTGTATCCGACCCGAAAAAAGCCTTGGCAATCCCCGAACATGGGGTACGAAGTGGGGCGAACGCGGCAGGGGGTTTTTCCCGGAGAGCCAGTGCGGTACGAACCTCTCCGACGTTGGCCTGACCGCCCTCCTGCTGGGCAACATGGTAGACGACGAAACGTGGACCATGATTGCCCGCATGCACGAGGACTATGCCGAACGGTTCGGGGCCATGGCGCCGAAAAGCGGCGTCTACACCAATACACAGATGGAAGAGAACGGCTGGACGTCGTGCGGCCTGGCCTCGGTCGAGTGTTTCCTGAGTAACTCGCCGCACGCGAAATCCTGGGCCGAAACGGCCCGCCGGTGGATGTTCTCGACAACCACCACCCAGCAGGACACGAAGAATCACGCGCAATTCTCAGACGGGCAGACGGTCAGGGAACTGACCGGCCAGACGTTCGTCGCACTGCCGGATTACATGGCCGAGAACCACGGCATGGTGCACCCCAGCTACACCGGCAGTTCGGTCATGTTCACCGGGCGGCTCGGTATCATCTACGGAACATTCGGCGCGAAGGTTCCCGAACATGCCCTGTTCAACCGGAGGGAGATCTACGACCAGCTCAAGCGTACGACGGACCGGACCGGCTCGATGCATCCCGTGCAGGGCATGGACTGGCCGTATATTCCGCCCGATTCCGGAACGCTGACGCATGCGACGGCCGCACTGTTTCTGGACGATCCCGACGGGGCCTTTTTTGAGAGCCGGGCGCTCGAAACCCTGGAACAGCGCGCCGAGAGCGTGGGCGGGCGCATGCACGATCGGCAGATCGCGGAAATCGTGCACGGACCCCAGGACCCCCTGATCATTCGTGAACACAATATCGTCAGTCCCGCCCACACCTATTTTCTCCACAGGATTTTCGGCGACGGGCCCGATCCGGCGTCCGTTGCGGCGGTTGAACGCAGACTGACAGGTGTCAAGGTCTATCCCCACTCCGGCTTTGTCTTCCATCGGCACCGGACCGGCCAGTCTTCACTTTCCTGGCGCAACGATATCATGGCGCTGCCATTGAACAAGGACGGCCTCTATACGGTCGCGCCGGCGTCGGGTTCGTTTCTGGCCAACATCGATGTTCAGGACCGTCCCGACAGTCACGACCTGGTCTCGGTCCGCGTGGACGAACAGCAGGACGGCTTTGCCGCGGCCATGATCCTGGACCGCGCGCAGCGTTCGGTTCGGCAGGAAGTGCTCTTCGCCGGCCTGCCCTCCGGAATCTCCCTCTCCTGCGAACGGCTCACGGCCA
>LXNJ01000474.1_pt1 | contig 28396 bp, 24 predicted proteins | sample 809081 | NCBI WGS metagenome assembly LXNJ01 (sample SAMN04870510, study PRJNA318959) | sponge metagenome | biome: sponge; feature: marine sponge reef; material: water | host: Petrosia ficiformis | place: Greece: Milos, Mediterranean Sea | collected 2013-05-29 | depth 5-7 m | reverse complement strand
GACGTCCGGGCGCGTCTTCAGGTCGAGCCGGGATTGCTTGCCGTCGATCTTGCTGAAATCCAGCGCAAACGAGCCGAAATGATGCGGACAACGGCGGCACGGTTGGCAGACGTCGAGGCCGTAGTCGGTCCCACGATGCTGTCGCCCGCGCCGCGATTGAGAGATCTGGATCGCGGGGAGCCGCACCGTTTGCTCACGCGGCTTGTAAACTGGCTGGGTCTGTGCGCGGTATCCGTACCCTGCGGATTCACCTCTCAGGGGCTTCCGGTAGGACTGCAGCTGACGGGAAAGCCGTACGACGAGGCGACGATGCTTCGGCTGGCGTACGCGTACGAACAGGCAACAGAATGGCGGGCATCGCACCCGCACGGCTATTTGCCGTAAGTCTTCAATGGCGCGTCGCCTGAGAATTGGAAATCAACTTAGACGTGAAAACAAAGGGAGCGCAATATGCTGGTGGGTTACGTGAGTGATGAGCGTTATATCGCGTTGTCCGACGTGGCTCTGGAATTCAGGGACGCGTCGGGAAACGCGGTACTCGCACGTTCTTCGGCGTCCGGCGCGGTATATGCGGACGTTTCCCCCGGGCCGTATCGGGTGGTTCTGGCGATGAACGGGTACGGGTCGAAGATTGTCGATATAGACGTGAAGCCGGATGAACCCCATCAGTTTCGTCTGTTGAAGGACTGCCTCATGGGCTACGTGTGGCCCAAGTGCGTCAGGTCGGGCGATCGCTCCGAGTTCCGAGTGCATTCACACGAACAGTACAAGCTGGAATTGTGGCGTTACGGCTGGAAAAAGGAACTCATCAGGCCTGTCGGATGGTACGACGAGCACGGCCCGCGGGCAACCGTGCAGTTGACTCCCGACGGCGATTATACGCAGGTGGGCGCACAGTGGAACAAGTTCGGGTACACCAGCCCGGGACACAAACAGCTGGTTACGGCGCCCGAACGGTCCGGTCTCTACTATTTTCATGCCAAAACGGAATCCGGTCTGTTCTTTTCGTTTCCCTGGGTTGTGGCGCCCGCGGAACCCCGGGCGAGAGTGGCCGTGCTGGCGTCGAACATCAACTGGAACTGCTACAATAACTTCGGCGGGCGCAGCAACTATATCCATCCCGACCGGATGCCCCCCACACCCACCATCAACGCACGGCTGGAGTTGAAGCGCTACACCGATCCGGAGCATATCAATTACGATGCGGAGGAATATCTGCCGCTTTCTTTCGAACGTCCGGAGCCGATCAATGTCGTACCGGAGGATGAACAGGTAACCGACCCGATCGAGGGCCGGGCGCCCAATCACGTCGCGCCGGCCGAATGGCGGTTGATGGGCTGGCTCGAGCGGGAAGGGTTCGAGTACGACGTCTACTCGGAAACCCAGTTGCATTTCGGATCACTGAATCTGGATGATTACGCCGTATTGATTCTGGGGCCCCATCCCGAATACTGGTCCAGCAGGATGTATTACGACGTGAAGGACTGGGTATTCAACCGTGGGGGCAGGTTGATGTATCTGGGCGGCAACGGGCTGAACTGCGAGGTGGAGTTCCCGGACGAGGACACGATGATCGTGCACAACGGAAACCGCAGGCTGCAGCGGGACGGAGGATTTGAAAGCAGGATGCACATGCGCCGGGAATCCGAGGCAAACCTGTTGGGTGTGGTGTTCACCGATGCCGGCATCATGACCGCGGCGCCGTATCGGGTTGTTGACGCCGGCCACTGGGCTTTCGAGGGCACGGGTCTCGCCGACGGGGATATCTTTGGCCGGGAGTATCTTCACATGCGGATTCCGGGCGGTGCTTCGGGGCACGAGACGGACAAGATCTCGTCCAGGTTTTCTCCCGAAAACGTCAGGCTGCTCGCCCGCGGGGCGAACGAGAACGACGGTGGCGCGCATATGGTCATTCACGAGCCGGGCGGGGGCGGCGCCGTTTTCTCGACGGGGTCGATCACCTATATCAGTTCCCTTCTGGTCAGCGATGAACTGTCCCGGCTGACGGGCAACGTGCTGAGGCGGTTTCTGGCGTAAGGCGCCCGTGAACTGTCGCGCGAGGAGCACGACGTGCTTTTCGACACGCATACCAATCTGCTGTGGTATCCGGACCATCTGTCGGATGAATTCGTCGAGTCCGCGCTTGCGGCCAAAAAGGCGAAGATGCGATTGTCGCCCGACGTGTACTACGCCGACGACGCCACGGACGAACGCAATGCGTTCGACGCCAGACCCGAGCAGTTGCTGAAAGCCACCGAAGACTGCGACCGTGCGATCGTGTTCGGCCTGCGGGCGCCGCACGTGGGAATTGACGTGCCGCAGGAACTGGTTGCCGGATTCGTGGATGAACATCCGGATCGGTTCTTCGGATGGTGTTCGGTCAACCCGAACGACGCGGATTGTATCGATCAACTGGTGTATTGCGTGGAGGAACTCGGGCTGCGGGGGCTGAAGGTGGCGCCGATCTACCAGAACTGGGACCCCCGGGATCCCCGCCATCTGCCGTTCTTCAAAAAAGCGGAATCGCTGGGCATTCCGCTGAATATTCACCAGGGTACCTCGTTTGTCCGGCTCGGCCCGTTGAAGTACGCGAATCCGATTCAGCTGGAGGATATCGCAATTGCGTGTCCGGATCTCCGCATCGTCATTTCCCACATGGGGCATCCGTGGGAAGATGAATGCGTGGTACTCATTCGAAAGCATCCCAACCTCTACACCAACGTATCCGCGCTCCACTACCGGCCGCGGCGGCACTACCACGCCTTCATGTCGGCGATCGAATACGGCGTGGAACACAAACTGGTTTTCGGATCCGATTTTCCATCGGCCACGGCGGCGCAGGTTATTGCAGGGCAGTGGAAGGTGAATGACGTGGTCAGGGGGACCCGTTTCCCGACGGTTCCGGACGAGGTGATCCACAATATCATCTACGAGAACTGGAAACTTGCCTTCCCGGAATATTTCGAAAAACAGCCAGCCGGAACGTGAGATTCCGGCAGACTTGACGCGAGGTCACGATGAGCCGGTTATACTATAGCGAAGAGGGACGGGTGATGCCGGCTCTCTGCGAGGAACTCACCACCTTCCGCCGGGCTCGCAAAACACTTGCGCTGCCGGCCACGGACGCGCCGGGGATGGTCTATATCCTCGCCCGGCCCTATCCGGAAAACGCAGCCCCGCTTCGGGTGGCCGTGAACGGCGTTGAAGTCGCGGCGGTCGAGCCCGATCGACCGGGCGCATATTCCTGGTATGAATTTTCGGTGTCTGATTTAAGAGCCGGTGACAACACCTTCGAACTGTGGACCGACGGAACAGCGATGGACGGCTGGTCGCTCGCGATGGAGGGGGGCCGCGCCGGAACCGGCAGCGGGCTCAGCGACGACGGCGGCGAGACCTGGCGGAGCGACCGGATGGGGTATCTCAACTCGGTCCTGGGCGAATACGTTGTCCGGGTGCGGCTGTCCGAGGGAGAGGACCCGCCGCCTCCCGCCATGGTCTGGGAGGTCGCACGGTCGCCCAGGCTGCTGTCGTTGAGGCGTTTGCTGCCCCCGGTCGCGCGAGACCAGGGACCGCTGATCAACCGGGTCCGCGCGTTATCGGCCTGGCTGGCGTCCAGCTGGGAGCATACCAATTCGCTCAGGGCGGGACAATACGCGCCGTGGGACGCGGAAACCCTGCTCGCCTGGGCGCCCCGACAGACCGGACACAACGGGAAACGGCCCGTGGCGATGTGCGTTCACTATGCGGCGGCTTTCGTCAGCTGCGCTCAGGCCGTGGGTATTCCGGCCCGATGCGCCGTACTCACTGAAGCGGTCAACGGTTTCAACGGGCATTTCGTGGCGGAGGTGTGGTTCGACGAGTTCGGCAAGTGGGCGGTGGTGGATCCAAACGCGGATGCACTGTTCCTGAACAACGGAATACCCATGTCAATGGAGGAGGTGCAGGCCGCGGGAGCGCAACTGAAGACCCATATCGAATACGGCCCCGGCACGGAGTACCAGCGGGCGTTTCCGCATATGGTTGAATTCGTTCGGGAGAACCTTGAGAAGGGCTTGTGTTTCGGGCATCGGAGCGTCTGGTTCCGGAGCGACCTGCTGGGGCGGCCGGAGTTTTCGCCGCCGGCGCACGGTTCGCTGAGCTATTGCGAAACCGGCCTTGTCTGGGAGCAGCGGGATCTGGACGCGGGATTTGGCATGTTTCCCTTCTTCGGGGACGAGTCGTACTTCGATGCCGCGCCGGTGCTTTCCGAAGCGCGTTGACCCGCCGACGGACCGTGTGAGCGGTCTGTCGAGATTCGCCCGAATCCGGATTACGCGCCGATCGTTTCGAGGCCGAGTCGGGTCAGCGCCGCGCGGATTTCCCTGCGGCTCTCCGCGGGTACGTCGACACGGGGCGGGCGTACGGGCCCGCCGGACAGACCCACCAGGTCCATGGCGGCTTTTATCATTGCGACGTCCCCGTATCTGGCTCTCAGCCTTTCCAGCGGTGCCAGCCGGCGCTGGATGAGTGCCATGCCCTCCCAGTCTTTCCTGCACGCGAGTTCGAAGAGTTCAAGTTCGTATTGCGGCGCGAAGTTGACGAAGCCTGCGGTGAATCCGTCAATGCCCATTTGAAAGCGAAGGTGGAGCACACCCGGGTCGTGGCGCTTGTTACCGATCCATACGAAGCGGTCGCCGAGGCGCTGAATGGCGGCGAACAGATTGTGCGGCGCCCGGCAGGGATCCTTGATCCCGATAATACGGTCGACCTCCGCGAGCCGGAGAAAGAACGCTGCGGGCCAGGCTTGCGTGTTATAGGGCATTAATGCCAGACCTGAGGCGCCAGCAAGCACTCTATAGTGATTGAGGACGCCCGTCAGGTCGTCCGGTACGTCGTTCCGGATGTATGGCGCCATTCCCAGTGCGACCCGGGCACCCATTCGTTCGTAAACGGGCGCAAGTTCCAGGGCGGCGCCCGGATTCTCCGGCAGCGTGGGAATGACCAGCGTGCTGGAACCCGCCACGTCAACTGCGGTTCTCGCCAGCGTAGCAAGTTCGGAATTGGAGAGGGCGTTGACCTCTCCGGTGCCGCCGCCAATGACCAGGACTTTCACACCGTGCTCGATGAGAAAGCCCACGTTTTTGCTCAGCGCTTTCACGTCAAGTCGTCCGCGGTTTCCCTTTTCGAACGGGGTGACAACAAAGGCATGCGTGTTTTTCAGTTGTTCCTTCAAATCCTCGGCAAACATTGTAAAAAGGCTCCGTGGCAAGCAGGTCGTCGGTTATCACTGGGAACGATGCAATATAGTCCTGTACGTGACCCGTTAAAAATGGAAATATCGTCCTGAGAGGTGGCCCGTGATCAAGATTGGAACGCGGATCGATCCGACGTGGCTGGACCGGCCGGAGGATTTGCAGTTTTTGAAGCAGATTGGCGTAGACGTGGTGGACGTGACGCTGGACATTTTTCCGGGTTATAAAGAAACCGGACGCCTCAAACGCGAGAGCGTGGAGCGGGTGGTGGAGGTTGTGGACCGCGCCGGTCTGAAGATCGAACGTGCGAATTCGACCAGCGGCTACACGCGTGCGATTTTTCTGGATGAGCCGGGCGCTGCAGAGGAACTTGATCAACTGATTGCGAATGTTGCGCTCTGCGGGGAATACGGCTTTCCCGTCGTCGGGATACAGTGTTTTCAGGCCGCCCAATTCGGCGGGTTTTCCCGTGGCGTCTTCATGTGGGTGGAAGGGCGCGGCGGCTACCGGCATCTGAAGGTCGATTTACGCGACGCCCTGAACCGATCCGCGCCGGACGGCGCACCCACGCACGAGGAACTCTGGGAACGAACGCTGAAGATTTTTCGCGCGGCAGTGCCGGTCGCCGAAGCGGCGGGCACACGGGTTGCCATGCACGGGAACGACCCTCCCGTGTCCAGCCTGTATGGCGTGCCCCAGGTACTGTACGATTTCGCGGCATTCGATCGGCTGTTCTCGGAAGTGCCCTCGCCGGCAAACGGGATGACGTTTTGCGTGGGCACGCGATACGAGTCGGGCGAGGACGTGTTCGAGGGAATCCGGCGATTCGGCGGCCAGGGAAAGATTTTCCACGTGCATTTTCGAAACGTGAGGGGAACCATTCCGGAAACCGGAGGATATGAGGAGGTGATTCCGGATCTGGGTGATCTGAACATGTTTCGGGTGGTTCGGGCGTTGCACGACGCAGGGTTTGACGGCGCTATTGACTACGACCACATCATGGAATTGTCGGGTGACGCGGAAGGACGGGCGTATATAGCGTTTTGCGTGGGACAGATGCACGGGTTCCTGCAGGCGCTCGAGGCGGATTGACAGCTATGGGAATGGTCATTGAACTCGCTCAAGCGTCCCATGCCTCACTCGAACAGGTCGGCGGCAAGGCGCGAAATCTGGGTCGCCTGCTTGCCGACGGCTTCAGCGTTCCGGACGGGTTTTGCGTCACGGCGGACGCGTGTGTCCGGTTTCTGGACTTCAACGGCATCGATCCTGCCGTTGCGACAGAGGAGACGGTCGCCAGGGGTACGTTTCCTTCCGACGTCGAAATTGCCATTCGATCCGCGTCCGAATCGCTCCTCGGTCCGGGAGCAAAATCCGCAGCCGTGCGGTCCTCAGGGGCATCGGAAGACGGTAGCGCGTTCGCCTTTGCCGGACAGTTCGAGACCTATCTGAACCTGACGGACGTGTCGGCTGTGCTTGAGCACGTGCGGTTGTGCTGGGCCTCGTCCTGGAACGACCGCTTGCGAACCTACGCCCTGGATCTGATTCCCCGTATTGCGGTTGTGGTCCAGGAAATGGTGGAGGCCGAAAAGTCGGGCATCCTTTTCACGCATAACCCGGTCGCATCAGGCGCACCGGGTATTTTTGTGGAGGCCAACTGGGGGCTCGGCGAGACCGTGGTCGGCGGGGAGGTTTCGCCCGATTCCTACGTGCTGGACCGGAAGACGGGCCGGATTGTCGAGAAACGAATCGCGCACAAGCTGTGGCGGCTCCGGCCGGGGGACCGCCGCGCCGAACCCATGCCGGAGGGGCTCCGGGACGCCGAAGCGCTTTCTCCCGATGAGCTGCGCATGCTGTGGCGGCAGGGCAGGAAGATCGAGTCGTGCTCCGAAGGCCGGCCGCAGGACATCGAATGGGCGTTTGCCGGCGGCCGGCTCTTTCTTCTGCAGACACGGCCGATTACCACGACCGTGTCCCGGCCGCGCGGCACGTGGTCACGGGGGATCTGCGACGACGTCTGGTCGGAGGCCCTCAGTCCGATGACCGCGTCCGTCATTGCGGGTCGTCTCAGTGAAGCCTATACCTTCCAGCGTCCCGCACGGCGCCTGGGCCTGAGAGCGCTGATACGCGACGACATTATGAAGGTGATCGATTGCTATATGTATGTGAATGCCGACGCCGTGGCGCAGGCGCTCCAGCTGATTCCGGAAAAGCTGACGGCGGACGACGCCGTGGGTATTCTGCCCCGGAGTCTCCAGGAGGAGGTCAATGGTTCGACGCGGACCTGGTGGCGGATTGTCCCGGCGCTGTCGCGTCTGCCGGGCCTCCTGATGACCGAACCCTATGGTCTGATTCACAACAATCACCGAAGGGTCAGGCAGGCGTTCTTCCCGGTATTCAGCAGGCGGATTGGCGCCATAGAGCAACAGATCTCCTCGGCACGGGCTCCGGACGCGCTGCTCACGGCCGCAAATCGTCTGACTGAACTGGCCATCCGTCAGCAACGGGATGTCAACCAGTGGAGTTACACATTCGCGATGAACTGCATCTGGGTCCTGCGAGTGATGGTGGTCCGTTGGGCGGACCTGGATATGGCTGCTTTCAAGGACCTGCTGCTGGTCCCGGTGAGAAACAAGACTTCGGAGGCCAACGCCGCTCTGGAGGCGTTGACGAAGGAGGTCCGGGGCGATGCCGTGCTGCGGCGGTTGCTGGAGTCCGGCACGGACGCGGCGTTCCTGCAACACCTGCGGACGTGCGAAGGCGGCTTTGCTTCCAGGTTCGCCGCATTCATCGACGGTTACGGGGTACGTGCAGCAAATCGGGATTTCACGTTTGCGCGCTGGCGGGAACGCCCGGAAATCGTTGTGCAGATGCTCCGACAGAATCTCTGCGCGGAACCCGTAGCGGTACGGAAAAAAACGCGGGAGTCGATGCGGACGGCGGAAACGAAGGTGTATGGACGTCTTTCCGAAAAGCCCTGGGGCGCAATGCGTGTCACTGTGTTTCGGTTCGTCTTGAAATATGCGAGGATCTATCTCGGACTTCGCGAGGAGTTGCGATTCCATCTCGACCGATTGTTTGCCGGGTACAGAGCGGTTTTTCTGCGGCTTGGCGACCATCTCGTCTCCCGAGGAATGCTTCGACGGAAGGATGACGTGTTTTTCCTGACCTGGACCGAGGTCGAGAACGCGTTCCGGGGCGGCCCCGCGCCACCCGATGATGAAATCCATCGACGGGTCGTGGATTTCGAACGCGCGCGCGTTCGACAGCCGTTCTACTTCTGGATTGACGGGCGCGGTGAGAATCCGGTCCCGGACGAAGATCAGGATGCCCAACGGTTGCGGGGCGTGGGAACCAGCCCCGGTACGGCAACCGGATTCGCCCGGCTGATACGCGGACCCGAGGAGTTCGGTACGCTTGGGCAGGGGGAGGTGCTGGTCGCACCGGGCACGGATCCGGGATGGACCCCGCTCTTCCGGCGGGTGAGCGCGGTGGTCACTGAAATTGGCGGGGTGCTCAACCACAGTTCGGTCATCGCGCGGGAGTACCAGGTCCCGGCGGTCGTGGGCGTGTCGGGAGCCACGCGGCGCATCCGCACCGGAGACCGGGTGACCGTGGATGGGAGTCGCGGTGTTGTCGAAATCCACGGCAACGGAAGCGGGTCTCCGGAATCGTCCGGTCCGGCAGACCGGTCCGTGTAAGCGTCCGGAAACGGCCAATTCCCGCGCACCTCCGCATAAATTACGTATTTTTATTTATTTATGTAAACATTGCTGAATCGCTCCGTGGAACTTTGGACTTGCTGGTCAGCGAATCGGTTGCCAAGACGTCCTTCTTATTGTAAATTTACTGTTCTGTATCGGAACCGCGATTCACCTTTTTTCGTTTCGGCACAGCGCCAATGACGTCGATTTCCGAGAATCTGAAACGGGTCCGGGAACGTATTGCCCGGGCCGCGGAGCGAGCAGGGCGGCAGGCGCGGGACGTGACCCTTGTCGCGGTCTCGAAGACGGTGCCCGCAAAGGCCATCGGTGAAGCGGTGGAAGCCGGGGTCCGGGTACTGGGCGAGAACCGCGTACAGGAGGCCGAGACGAAGGTTGACAACGTCAACCATGCCGTGGAATGGCATCTCGTGGGACATCTGCAGCGGAACAAGGTGAAAAGCGCGCTGCGCATGTTCGAGATGATCCATTCGGTGGACAGTCTGCGGCTGGCAACGGAGATTGGAAAACGCGCCGTTCAGGCGGGGGTTTCCGCGCGGACGCTCGTACAGGTGAATACGTCCGGAGCGGACTCCCAGTTCGGAGCCGCGCCTGACGAAGCGGTCGATCTTGTCGGGCGGATTTCAGAGGTGGAAGGTGTGGGTGTGGAAGGGCTGATGACGATCGGCCTGTTCCTTCCGGATCCGGAGGCGGTGCGACCATGTTTCGTACAGCTGCGGGAACTGAGAGAGGAAATTGCAGCGGCGCGAATACCCGGTGTGTCGATGGCACACCTGTCAATGGGGATGACGGGGGATTTCGAGGTGGCAATAGAGGAAGGCGCCACGATGGTGCGCGTCGGCTCCGCGGTCTTCGGTTCGAGGCAATGACGCAGGAGCGGCGCAACGCGGTATTTCGACCGCAAGGACCGGCCGCCTGTCTGCGTGCACCGCACAGGCAGGCAGCACGGATGGGCTTTTTCAACGGGCTGATAAGCTAAGGATCGCAATGTTATACGTCTTGTTACAGGTCATCGACTATTTGCGTACAGCCGTCAATTTTGCGGCATTTGCGGTGGTTGTCATTGTTGTTGTCCTGATGGTCCTGCGATGGATACTGTTCAGGGCGCAGCCTTTCGGACGTCTTGCTCAGGTCGTTCGGGAGTGGACCGATCCCATGATCTGGCCGGTTGCGCAGAGCCTGCCCGCGTCCAACAGTCTCAGTATTGCGCCGTTGTTTGTGATTCTGGCAACGTTGCTGGGCGCGTTTTTCCTGAAGTGGGTGAGCAACGATGTGCTGCTGGCGCTGGAAGGGGTGGTTCGGGCATTGTTGAACCTGGCTTTTCTTCAGGTCATCGGCTGGCTTTTTTACGGTGCGATTTCGGTCTTCCTGGTGTTGATCCTGGCCCGCATCATTGTTTCCTGGATGCCCTTTCTGCAAAACGGGCGGCTGATCTGGACGCTGTATGCGCTTACCGAGCCCGTTATGGCGCCTTTCCGGCGCATGATTCCGCCGCTTGGGATGTTTGATCTGTCGCCGATTCTGTTGATCCTTCTGTTGAATTTTGCAAAAGGCGCGGTTCTCGCGGTCTTCGGATTGGGTACGTCTTAGCTGTCCGTATTCACGCCTTTCCTCTCCCCGTGGCGCGGCATCCCCTGCCGCCCGCTCGATGCATCCCGGCGCTGCCGGCGCCGGGGACGTTTATGGAGGTGGTTCCCGTGAAGCTGACTTCGCTGGATATCCGCAAGCAGGAGTTTAAACGGGTTTTTCGAGGTCTGGACCCGGATGAGGTAACGGCCTTTCTGGAAACGGTCGCAGATGCTTTTGAGGCACTGAACCGCGAGCGCTTGCAGGCACTGGATCGCGAGGCCGGGATGCAGGAGAAGGTGGAGCGGTACGTGCAGATGGAAACGACGTTGCAGGAAATGCTGAAGACGGCGCAGCTTGCCGCGGACGACGTGCGCGAGAATGCCCGGACGGAGGGCAGGCTGATTGTGAATGAGGCCGAAGCGCTGGCGAATCGAGCCGTGGAGAAGGCGCGCGCGCAGGTGCGGCAGATACGGAACGAGATGGTGAATCTCAAGCGTCGGCGGGACATGTTCGTCGCCAGGTTTCAGTCCCTCTTGCAGTCGCATTCCGAACTTCTGGCGCAGGTGTCGGACGATGAACTCGACGGCGCGGACGAAGAAGCGCGCACGAAGGCTGGCAACGGCCGGATTCCGGATGCAGAAAACGCGGAAACGGAAGCCTGATTTTCCGGTTGTATCTCAGCCGCGCGGCGTTGCGGGACGGGGTTTTTCCGGCAGGAGCGGAGCGGATCCATGACAGAAACGAAGCCGTTGCGCCTGGGCGTGATCGGCGGGTCCGGGTTCTACGAGATGGATGGCGTCAGGGTGGTCCGGGAGCACGAGGTGGACACACCGTTCGGCCAGCCCTCGGATTTACTGGTGGAAACGGACATCGACGGACGCACGGTCTTCTTTCTTCCCCGGCACGGTCGTGGGCACAGGTTGTTGCCGTCCGAGGTGCCATATCGCGCCAATATACATGTCCTGAAACAACTGGGGGTTACCCATGTTCTCGCGGTGGGCGCCGTGGGAATTATGAAAGAGCACATCAGCCCGGGGGACATGGTCGTTCCGGATCAGATTTTCGATCGTACCGGGGGGCATCGACAGTCCACGTTTTTCGGCGACGGGATTGTGGGACACGTGTCCTTCGCCGATCCGTTTTGCGCCGATATGCGCGGCCTGATTGTACTGGCCGCGAAGGCAAGAGGCGCCGCAGTCCACGACGGCGGTTCGTACGTCTGCATGGAAGGGCCGCAGTTTTCCACCCGGGCGGAGTCGCGCTTCTATCGCCGGGCCGTCGACGCCACGGTGATTGGAATGACGGCGCTTCCCGAGGCCAAACTCGCCCGTGAGGCGGAAATGTGTTACGCCGTGCTGTCGATGGGCACGGATTACGATTGCTGGCACGAGCAGGAAGGGGACGTGGATATCGAGTCCGTTCTGGCCATCCTGAAGTCGAATACACGGATGGCCAATGCGGTCGTGAAGGAAATATCGGGGATGCTGCCGGAAGCTTCGGACTGCGAATGTCAGCGCGCGGCGCGGGATGCGATTATCACGGCGCCAGGCGCCATCTCCATTGAGGTGAAACAGCGGCTGCGCGTCCTTTATGGACATTATCTGGGCGGGGCAGGATGATCGACGAACAATGGTACAAAAGACCCGATGGCATGCCGGAAGCCGTTTCCGCGGGGGGCGTGGTTGTCAGGGTGGAAGACGGACAGGTGATGGTGGCGCTGATTCGCGAGCAGTCCTACGAGGAATACGTTCTGCCCAAGGGACACGTGGACAGGGGCGAGTCCGTCGAGGAGGCTGCGCGTCGGGAGATCGAAGAGGAAGCCGGTTTTACGGAATTGCAGCTGATCCGGTCGATGGGGGTTCGGGTACGGATGAATTATCGTCGAACGGAGTGGAAGACAACCCATTATTTCCTGTATCGGACCGAGCAGGTGGACGTTGTGCCTACCGACTTCGAAAACCACGAAGTGGTGGACTGGTTTCCGATCCACCGGCTGCCCGTGATGATGTGGCCGGAACAGAAAGCCTTGCTGGGTGAGAACGAACATCGGATTGTCGCGATGGTGAATGGTAAGTCGAATCGATAACCCCTGGCGGTACATTTCCGCGCGAACCGGTCTTCATTACGGTGCGGAAGTTCACGTCGGCACTGTGCGCCCCTCGTGCCGCTCAACCGACGCTTTTTCGCGCGCGCTCGGGACGCACCGGAAATTCGAAAACCGCTTCTATCGACAGTGAATAGCGTTCATGGCGACGATAAAAAAGGCAGACAGGGCATTTGGAGACGTTTCCGGCGGGATGGATTTTCCCGGAATGGAGAAGGAGGTCCTTCGGTTCTGGGAGGAAAACCGCACGTTTGCGAAGTCGGTGGCAACCCGACCGGAATCCAGGTCGTTCATCTTCAATGACGGGCCGCCGTTTGCCAGCGGGCTTCCGCATTACGGGCACCTGCTGGCGTCCATAATCAAGGACGTCGTGCCCCGGTACTGGACGATGCGCGGATACCGGGTGGACCGGCGTTTCGGCTGGGATTGTCACGGGCTCCCGGTAGAAAACGAGGCCGAGAGGCAACTGGGCCTGAAGTCCAGGAAAGACATCCTTGCATTCGGCGTGGATCGATTCAACGAGTTCTGCCGCGAACAGGTGCTCCAGTACACGGCGGAGTGGAAGCAGGTTATCCAGCGGTGCGGTCGGTGGGTGGACTGGGACCACCAATACCGGACGATGGATCCGGACTTCATGGAGTCCGTCTGGTGGGTGTTCAAGAGCCTGTGGGAGAAGGACCTGGTTTACGAGGGATACTATTCCCTTGCCTACTGTCCCAGGTGCGCCACCCCGCTCTCCAATTTCGAGGTGAATCTCGGGGGTTACCGGGATACCCAGGATCCTTCCATCACGGTGCGATTCCGCGTCTGTGGACAGGCGAACACGTCAATTCTGGCCTGGACGACCACCCCGTGGACGCTGCCTTCAAACATGGCGCTCGCGGTTGGAGAAGACATCCCCTACGTGCGCGTTCACATGGAAAACGGCGAGCAGCTGATTCTTGCGGAACCGCGTTTCGACTCCCTGTTCGGCAGACGCAACGGGGAGGTGCTGCGGGTGGAGACGGAACCGGTCGCGGCACTCGTGGAAATGCGTTACGAGCCGTTGTTTCCCTATTTTTCGGATCTTTCTGATCAGGGCGCGTATCGCGTGGTTACCGCCGATTTCGTGTCCACCGACGACGGTACCGGCATCGTGCACGTCGCTCCCGGTTTCGGAGAAGACGACTATCGGCTGGGTATCGAAAAGGGCATCCCTGTCGTGTGTCCGATCGACGAGGATTGCGCGTTTACGGATGCAATTCCGGAATATGAAGGTCGGTTCGTCAAGGACGTCGATCGCCAGATCGTGCGGCGGTTGCGAACGGATGGTCTGCTGTTTTCCGAGGGTACGCTGGTTCACAGTTACCCGTACTGCTGGCGGTGCGATTCTCCGCTGATTTATCGCGCAATCTCAACCTGGTTCGTGGCAATCGAGCCGATCAAGGAAAAGATGATTGCCTCGAATCAGCGGGTCCACTGGGTGCCGGAGCACATCAAGGACGGACGGTTCGGCCGCTGGCTGGAGGATGCGCGCGATTGGGCGATCAGCCGAAACCGTTACTGGGGGACGCCTTTGCCCGTCTGGCGCAATGAGGACACCAAAGAGGCGATCTGTGTTGGAAGCCGTGAAGAACTGGCGCGCCTGAGCGGGCAGAGGGTGGAGGACCTGCACAAGCATCTGATCGATCACATCGAAATCCCCAGCCCCACGGGACGAGGCACCCTGAGGCGTGTGCCGGAGGTTCTGGATTGCTGGTTCGAGTCCGGATCCATGCCCTATGCCCAGACGCACTATCCGTTCGAGAACCGGTCGTTTTTCGAGGCGAATTTCCCGGCCGATTTCATTTCCGAAGGGCTCGATCAGACCCGGGGCTGGTTTTATACATTGACGGTTCTCGCCGCAGCGCTGTTTCAGGAGCCGGCGTTCAGGAACTGCATTGTTTCCGGTATGCTGCTTGCCGAGGACGGACGCAAGATGAGCAAGCGGTTGAAGAACTATCCGGAACCCACCGAAATGCTGGACGCGTACGGCGCTGACGCGTTGAGACTGTATCTGTTGAACTCACCGGCGCTGAAGGCCGAGGAGTTGCGAATCAGCGAACGGGGTATCCAGGAGAGCCTGCGATCGGTCATTATTCCGTTGTGGAACGCGTACGGCGGCATTTTCGTCACCTATGCGAATATTGACGGCTGGACCCCTGCCAGGGCCATGGGAGGGCCGCGCACGAACGAACTGGACCGTTGGATCCTGTCGGAAATGCAAACGCTGCTTCACGAGATGAATGCAGAGATGGCGGCCTACCGGCTGTACAGGACCGTGCCGGTCATGGTTTCGTTTGTGGAGAAGCTGACGAACTGGTACATCCGCCGCAGCCGCCGCCGCTTCTGGAGATCGGAAGACGATGAGGACAAGGCGGCGGTCTACGAGACGCTCTACGAGGTGCTGGTTACGCTGGTCAAGGCGATGGCGCCTGTACTCCCGTTCGTGACCGAGCATATCTATCAGAATCTGGTCAGAAGGGTGGACAGGGAGGCCCCCGAAAGCGTACACCTGTGCGATATGCCGCAGGCCGACGAGACGTTACGGGACCCCGAACTCGAGGCCCAGATGCATCTGGCGATGCGCGCGGTCACTCTGGGGCGGTCGCTTCGGAACCGTCACGACCTCAAGGTGCGTCAACCGCTGCGGCGGGTCTACCTGCTTCCTCCCGATGGGGCCGGCCGCGAGGCGCTGACGTCGATGGAGGGTCTGATTGCCGAGGAGCTGAATATCAAAGAGGTGGTGCTTGTGGAGGATGAGACCGAGTTGAGCGAAATCTCGTACAGACCCAACTTCAGGGCGCTGGGGCCGCGTTTCGGGAAACGCATGAACGAGGTTGCCGGCCGTATCGCGGCATTGGCGCCACGGGACGTCGAACGCCTGCGGACCGGGGGGAGGCTGGCGGTTGCGGGAGGAGAAATCGGTCTTGAGGATCTGGAAATCCAGCGGCGGGAAAAAGACGACGTGGTGGTGGCGGTCGAGAACAATCTGTGCGTCGGGCTTGACGTACACCTGGACGAAGAGCTGATCGACGAGTGTACGGCGCGGGAATTCGTCAACCGTGTACAGAACATGCGTAAGGAGATGGGATTGCAGGTTGTCGACCGCATTCGTGTGCAGGTATCGGGAGAGGGCTGTCTGGAACGAGCCGTCACCCGGTATCGGGCATACGTCAGCGGAGAGACGCTCGCGGAGAAGTTGCAGGTGGGTCGACTGCATGATACCTGTCAGTTCACCCGGGAATGGAAGGTTAACGGGCTGCGCGGCACAATCGGCGTTTCACGCAATTGAATCTCACAGAGCATCAGAGCGATAGGCGCTCCGGGCCTCACGCACCCGGGAGGGCGGCGGCATCCGGTTCGTGTGGGCATTTTGTATTGACTGGCGGAGAGGACGATGAACGAGAATGATCTGAAATATTTCCGGGAGATCCTGGAGAATAAGCGGTTGTCCATCGTTCAGGATCTGGGGATGCTCGAGGAGCGATCCATGCACGCAACCTCCGAAGAGGCGTCGGGAGGGCAGATTTATTCGGATCACATGCCGGAACTGGGCAGCGATTCGATCGAGCGGGAGAAGGCGTTCCTTTTCGCTTCGCGCGACGGCGCGTATCTGACACAGGTGGAGGACGCGATTGAGCGCATAAAGCGCGGGACGTTTGGCGATTGCAGGGTGTGCGAAAAGGAGATCCCGAAGGCGCGTCTTGAAGCCGTTCCCACTACCCGGATTTGCGTTCCCTGCAAAGAAGGCGAACAGCGGCGCGGTTTTCGCACCTCGTGATTCGAAAGCTGCGCGATTACAAAAACAGGCTCAAGGGATCCGTTGCCACGGGAGGCGTTGTGCGGAGCCTCTGGATTTCGGGTGTTGTCCTCTTTCTGGACCAGGTGTCAAAGTGGATGGTGATGGAATCGATGATCCTCGGAGACTCGATTCCGGTACTGGGCTCATTCTTCAGGTTGACCTACATTCAGAACCCCGGCGCCGTATTCGGATTGAGGCTGGGCGGCAACGTCGCACACCTGGTGTTCGCCGGGGTGGCGTTGATTCTGGTGGCGGTGATGTGGCTACGTCTGCAGCCCTATGAGCGGGTGGCTTCGGCCGGCCTGGCGCTTGTACTGGGCGGGGCCGTCGGAAACGTCATCGACCGGATTCGTTTCGGCGCGGTGGTGGATTTTCTGGATTTCGGATTTGGATCCGTAAGGTGGTGGGTATTCAACGTCGCCGACGCCGCCGTCACGGTTGGCGCCGGGTTGCTGATACTGGGCAGTGGATTACTCAAGGGCGGAAAGGATGAGGCAGTTTGAAGTTACCGTCCTTCCGGAACACGCGGGCGGTCGCCTTGACCGGATGCTTGCAGGCGTCTGCGGACCGCTCTCCCGCACCAGAATCCAGAGTTTGATTGCCTCCGGAGGCGTGCTCGTTACGGGCAAGCGGGTTCGATCCAACTACCGGGTTTCGGCGGGCGAAAAGATCGTGGTTCGTCTGCCCGCCCCCGAGCCCGCCGGACTTGATCCGGAGGACGTCCCTCTGGATGTTTTATTTGAGGACGCGCATCTGCTTGTCGTGAACAAGCCGGCGGGCATGGTTGTGCACCCGACCGGCGGGATGCGAACCGGCACGCTGGTGAATGGTCTCCTTGCCCATTGCGACGGTCTCTCCGGAATCAACGGCGTACTCCGCCCGGGCATTGTCCACCGACTGGATAGAGAAACCTCCGGCCTGCTGATGGTGGCCAAGGACGACGCGGCACATCGGGGGCTCGCGTTGCAACTGGAAGCGCGCACGGTGACGAGGCGTTATACCGCCTTCGTATGGGGTCAACCGCAAACGGAAAGCGGCCGCATCGTGGCGGCCATCGACCGGAATCCCGCGGACCGCAGGCGCATGGCCGTGGTGGATGCCGGCGGGCGCTGGGCCGCCACCCGATACGAGGTTAAAGCGTTTCATGCATTCGCGTCGAGGCTGGAATTGAGCCTGGAGACCGGGCGAACCCATCAGATTCGCGTCCATCTCGCCCACGTCGGCCATCCGGTCCTTGGGGATGCCGCCTACGGGGGAGGCGCGAAACGAATTCGAGGCATTTCGCCGCCGCACCGGAATGCGGCCCGTACGGCCCTGAACGTGGCGAACCGGCAGATGTTGAATGCCGGGTCCCTCGGATTCGTCCATCCGGTCACGGGCAAAGCGCTCGAATTCCACGCGGCGCTGCCGAAGGACATGCGACGGGTCGACGAACTGCTGTCATCGGGCGGCCTGTGACGGGATGGCGCGATCCGCCGGTTCAGGTATACAGTCTTCGGTATAAAAATAAAGAGAGCGTCAACCGGATCGGGTTGACGCTCTTGCATCTGATTCGTGGTCGATAGCGGTCTACAATGTCCCCACGGGAATTCCATAAGCCTCTTCAACCCGCGGGGTGTCCACCATTTCGATGGCTTCCCACGGGCAGATATGTACGCATTGGATGCATCCGATACAGTCTTCAAGGCGGACTTCGCAGAACGTGCCGATTCCGTCCAGCCCGGCGTCGGCCACGTCCACCTCCTCGATACAGTCGGTTGGACAGACTTCGATGCATGCATTGCAGCCGGTGCAATAGTCCGGATTGATAATGGCAATATGCCGCGGCCGCTTCTTCTTGGCCGTCATGCCGGAGCGGGAAGCCAGCCAGAGATGTTCGTGGTAGTCGACGCGTTCTTTTTTGGCGACTCGCTCCGGACGGTAGACCTCTGACTTTGGAGCGAATTCCAGCGTGCCCTCCGCGTGGGCGTGGCTGAGGCGATACCGGTCCGCCGTAACGAGCTGGTCCGGGTCGTCATCGTAGACGAAACTGACCAGGTCGTAACGGATGCCCACGGTGCGTCCGGCTCGCCCGTTCAGTTTGAAATGAATTCCGGGCCTGAATTCCAGAATGGTCAGGCCGGCGGGCTCCGCTTCGACTTCTGCGGGAGCGGCGGCGGCTTCCGGTTCCGCGCCGGCCGCATCGGGCGCGGCTTCCGCGGCGTCGCCGGCGCCCTCCCTGGCTTTCCGCATGGCCTCGGCCTTGGCCCTGGCCCTGGCCACCCGGTCGGTAATGTTGTCGAATTGGGTAAGGTCGACGTTCACTGGGTCGCGTTCTCCGGTTGAATGGTACCAATATTGTGACCTGTGCAATCCAGGGCTAAAATAAGGTCTTTCTCACGCGTTGTCAAGGAGGAAGGAGCCGGCCGTGCAAACTCCGGGACAGGACACCGATCTTGACAGCGCGTGCGGCCTCTGGTTATATTGGACCGCGTGTTCCTGCGGATCGGATCGAAATGGAAACAGCAGGCGTTTATTGAAACAGAGGATGTCGAATGGACCAACCGTCTCACGAAGAGGAACTCAGAAAAATCGCCGAAGACGCCACCGCTCCGGTTTCCGACGCGGACGTCTCCCGGGCGAGACTGGTCTCGCAGTTCGTCATTTTTCCCGTGGCGATCATTCTGGTCGGGCTTGCGATATACCTGGGATTGGGGCTGTTGACGGTTGAGCGAAAGACGGCCGAGGACTATCTCAATACGATTCGCGTGGGCGGAATCAACAGTCGGTGGCAGGCCGCGTACGAACTTGCCACCGTGCTGGATCAGGAACAGCGCGAAGGCCGGATAGGCCGCAGGTTCGTCGGAGAGTTGATCCGGGTGTTCGAGGCTTCCCGGTCGGACGACCCGCGCGTCAGGCGCTTTCTGGCCGCGGCCATGGGAAGGGTGCGGGATCCCGAACTCGTTGGCGTTCTGATCGCCGCGCTGGATGACCCGGACGATGAAACCCGGATCAACGCGATGTTTTCGCTGAGGGCGCAGGGAGATCCCGCCGCCGTGCCGCACCTGATCAGGATTGCGTCGAACGACGATTCGGGACTGCGCAAGGCCGCGGTATACGCCCTTGGAGGACTGGACGATCCTCTCACGCCGCCGGCGCTGGAACAGGCGCTTCACGACCGTGCGCCGGACGTGCGCTGGAACGCCGCCCTGCAGTTGGCCGGCGCGGGAAATAACGCGGGTCTGGAGGTGTTGGGAGAGATGTTGAGCCCCGGATATCTGGATGGGTTCGATCGGATAAGCGGTGAGGGGCGGCGCAATATCCTGGTCGAAACGATCAGGGCCGTGGGCATGCTCAACGCGACGTCGCTGGCCCCTGCGCTGCATCGGCTGCGCAACCAGGACCAGGACTTGAGCGTCCGACAGGCGGCCATTGAAGTTCTGACCGGCTGGGAAGAGAAATGAGCGGTTTGAGACGATGGAATTGCAGCGCGGGATCCGGCAAGGACGGGCGTGTGCAGGGTCCCTTTTTCTATGCGTTCGGAAGGTGCGAATATGGAGAAAATCCCGCTTGACATTCCGGGGTGGTTTGGATATATTGGCCCGGTGTATTTTGCGCTGTAAATGATGCAATTTCCGGCATTTATTTTACTTATATTATATATTATCCAGACCTGACGCGTTTCCGATCCCGGATTGCCTGGCCGTTTGCTGGGGTATACCATGTCGGACGAGAAAATCGACCTGTCGGAATTCGACGAGATTCCGGATCGGGTGGCCAGAGCGAAGGCCAAGGCGGAGGCGTTGCGCAAGGCCCGTGAGGCCGCCGCGGCGCCGGCCGATGAAGCTTCCGCGCCGGCCCCGGTGGAATCGGGGGACGATTCCGGGGCCGCCGAAGTGGATCTCTCGTCGCTGGACGAGATCCAGGACCGCGTCGCCCGCGCAAAGGCAAAGGCCGAATTGATGCGCAAGGCTCGCGGGGGCGGCAAAGCAGCGCCGTCGGGCGCGCCGGCCAGAAAGGCCGCGTCCACCGCAGACCGCGCCGCCGCGGCGCGAGCGTTAACGCAGAAAACCGATGAGCCGGCCGCGGAGCGCGTGATCGTACAGACGTCTCCGGCGCCCCCCGCCATCCGGCCCGGGCCCGAACGAACGCAGACCGTCGCCGAAGGCGGCATGACCACCCGCCGCGGGTTTTTCACCTGGCTGACCCTGGCCTGGGCGTCTTTTGCGGCCGCGTCGGCGGCGGGACTCCTGGGATTCGGGCGCTTTCTCTTTCCGAATGTGCTGTTCGAGCCGCCTCAGTCTTTCAAGATCGGATTTGCGGAAGATTACGACCTGGGCGTGGACGAACGCTGGAAAGACAAGTTCAGCGTCTGGATTGTCAAGTCCACGCAGGACATGTTCGCGCTCATTTCGGTCTGCACGCATCTGGGTTGTACTCCCAACTGGCTGGGCAACGAGCAGAAATTCAAATGTCCCTGTCACGGCAGCGGCTTTTATATGTCGGGCATCAACTTCGAGGGCCCGGCGCCGCGTCCGCTTGAAAGGGCGCGCATCGTACTTGCCGAAGACGGCCAGGTACTGGTCGACAAGACACGGAAATTCCAATACGAGAAGGGGCACTGGGACAACCCGGAGTCCTTTTTGCGGATCTGATCCGGAAGGAACGCGGGCGGCGGAATCGCCCCTTAGCAGTCCGTTGATAAAGTCGCTCTGTAGGCGAGGCCGAGTCATCGTGGCTGAAGACAAGGCGCACGACCGAGTCGACTCCGGGGATTCGGCGAGGGAGCGCAACGCAGTAATTCGGCCACGAGAGCCGGCCGCCTGTCTGCGTGCACCGCACAGGCAGGTAGCCCGGATGGGCTTTTTCAACGGGCTGTTAGGGCGTCTTATTGTCAGTTTCAGCATAGCGGTACAATAGCGGTATAATCTGGAGAATACGGCATGCCGAAGATTTCCGGCCTCCTGGACCGGACAAAACGCTCTCAGATCTGGAAGTCCATCTTCCGGCACGATGTGCCGAGAGACGAACGCGGCCGGGCGCAGGTGGTGTTGACGAACGTATTCCTTCATCTGCATCCCGTTCGGACCCCGAAGTCGGGAATCAGGGTGCGCTATACGTGGTGCATGGGCGGGCTCACGTTTTTTATCTTCCTGATCGAGACCATCACCGGCATTCTGCTCATGTTCTACTACCGGCCCACACTCGAATACGCCTATACCGACATTATCGACCTGGGCGAACAGGTGCCGCTGGGTATCATGCGGGAGATTCACCGGTGGGGCGCCCACGCGATGGTGATTACGGTCTGGCTGCACATGTTGCGCGTATTTATGACGGGTTCCTATAAACCTCCCCGGGAATTCAACTGGGCGATCGGCGTCATTCTGCTTCTCCTGACGTTGCTGTTGAGCTTTACCGGGTACCTTTTGCCCTGGGATCAGCTGGCCATCTGGGCGATTACGGTAGGATCGAATATGGCGCGGGCAACCCCGTTTCTCGGTCACGAAGGGCCGGGTGCGGCGTTTCTGGTACTTGGCGACATCAATCTGGTGCACGCCGGCGACGACGCCAGATTTGCGCTGCTGGGGGGCCGGTTTGTCGGGGAAGGCGCTCTATTGAGGTTTTATGTCCTGCATTGTCTGTTCATCCCGTTCGTTGCGGCTGTCCTGATGGCCGTCCACTTCTGGCGGGTCCGAAAGGACGGCGGTATTTCCGGACCAATGTAGGTACGGCCTCCACGTTGCAGATCTGAAGATTCACCGAGGAAGACGATGGATGTTCTGAAGGGCTTCGTCAACTGGCTTCTCACGCCAGAATATTTCATGCCGCTGTTTGCCGTTCTCTTTATTCTGGCTTTGCGGACCCGCTGGGTATGGACGGTCCGGTTCGGCCTCCCCGCCCTGATCGCCTCGATCGTGTTTTTCCTTGTGAGTTTTCAGGATGAGAATTTTCGCATCATTGTGACCAAGGGTGACAATATCCCCATTGTCATGCTGCTGTTCCTGGTGGGTTTCTTTGTCTGGTACAGCCTGAAACAGGGATACGACAACGACGAACGAATCGCACGGGGCGAAGGGCCGATCGAGAAGGCCGAATTCAAGGAAAAGGTCCTCACGTGGCCCCATCTGGTCTACACGGAGTTGATCTGCCTGACCCTTGCCACGGTCTTCCTGATTCTCTGGTCCGTGATCATCAAGGCGCCCATCGAAGAGCCGGCCAACCCCGCGAAAACCCCCAATCCTTCCAAGGCGCCATGGTATTTCCTCGGCCTTCAGGAAATGCTCGTGTATTACGATCCATGGATCGCCGGGGTTGTCCTTCCCACCCTTGTCATCGTGGGCCTCATGGCCATTCCGTATATGGACCGGAATCCCAAGGGGCTCGGCTACTACACGTTCAGGGAACGCCGGTTCGCTATAACGGTTTTTCTGTTCGGCTTTGTGGTGCTGTGGGTGGTCCTGATCATGATCGGTACGTTTCTGCGCGGCCCGAACTGGAACTTTTTCGGACCGTACGAATTCTGGGACGTACACAAGCTGGAAGCGCTGGTCAACGTCAATCTGTCCGAATACATCTACGTCCAGTGGCTGGGTACGGGTTTGCCATCCTTCTGGTTGACGCGTGAGATATGGGGGTTCCTGCTGGTTATCCTGTACTTTTTGATACCGCCGCCTTTACTTGCGCAAACGGTGTTCAAGGAATTCTACAAGAACATGGGATTCGCACGCTATAGCGTGATGATTTTCTTCTTCCTCTGCATGGTCGCCCTCCCCATAAAGATGTTGCTTCGCTGGCTTTTCAATCTGAAATACATCGTCGCCATTCCGGAATATTTCTTCAATATCTGAGGGCCTTTTTTGATTTTCCGGCGCCGCAGCAGCAAGGTGCGCATTAAGTGAAGGGGTGGGTTGCGTGGCGCGTCCGGTGTTCGGGCGCGCGCCGCCTCCCTGGAGCCGTCCGATGAATGAGCCGAAGCGCTTTAGAGACTTCGTCTACAATGTAGACAAAATGAATATGGTTTTCGCCCTGTCCAGTGTGGTGCTGGTCCTTGCCGTGCTGTGGATGGTCTGGGACGACTACGACCGCGAGTGGAAGGGCATCCAGAAGGAAGCGATGACGCTCGAGGCCTACAAGACCGAAGCGGACATCGAGCTGGCGCAGCAGAACGTGGATCAGGACGCGCTGACGGAAATCGAGGAGGAACTCAAGGGGATCGAGGCGGCGATACAGGCGCACCAGGAACGATTCGTTGCGGCGACGACCGAGTTGAAACGGCTCACGCAGGCGGATTGGTACAGCGCCGATCAGAAGCTGAAATTCGAGAAAGCGCAGTACGACGTGGTCAAGTTTGAGTTCGAAGACGCGGCCAAAGCCGGACGTGACGATACGGCGGCAGAGAAAAAGGCCGAGATGGAGGCCATGGAAGCCCGTATCTACGAGTTCCGTCTGGCCAGGGAGGCCGTGGAGGAAAAGCAGGCGGTGCAGCAGAAGATCATCGACGAGGTTGCAGGGCAGCGTCAGGGGCTCGAGTCCAGGCGGCGCACTTTGCGCAAGGATGAGAATAACCTGAGGCGCAAGCTGACGGGTCTCGTCCCCAGTTTTCCCAATGTGTTCCGAAACCTGCCGATGGTGGACTTTATCGATCCTTCCATAAAGGTACGGCAGGTCGTACTGGCGGACCTGAGGAACGAACTCAATTTTACCCGGGTTCCCCGGGTGGACCGCTGTACAACGTGCCACGTGAACATCGATCGACCGGGTTACGAACTCGATCCGGAAACCGGCTGGTTCCGGGATGTAACACTCAGGGATTACATGGAGACGGTCTACGCGGACGATGACGTCCGGCTTGGACGCACCAGGGCGTTCGCCACGCATCCGAGACTGGACCTCTTCCTGAGCAGCGGCTCGCCCCATCCCATCGACGAGTCCGGGTGCACCACCTGTCATCTTGGCCGCGACCGGGGCGTTACGTTCAAGAATACGGCCCATACGCCCAGCGACGACGTCGAGGCCGCCCGCTGGAAGAAGCTGTACGGCTGGAAGAAGATGAAATATTGGGACCACCCGATGCTGCCCGGACGCTACGTGGAAGCCACGTGCGCCCAATGCCACGCCGGCGTTGTGGACGTACCGGAGGCGGACCGGCTGAATCGCGGCATCCATCTCGTTCGCACGCTGGGTTGTCAGGGCTGTCATAAAATCGCGAAACATACCCTGCAGGATCTGCGGAGGGTCGGGCCGGACCTGCGAAAAGCGGCAGGCAAGCTGGACCGGGATTGGACCATAAAGTGGGTGCGGGATCCCAAGGGGTTCCGGCCATCCACAAAGATGCCCAAGATTTTCGATCTGGCCAACGTGAGCGGTCCTGAGGATATCGCGCGCAATACCGCCGCGGTCAACGCCGTTGTGACGTATATCTTCGACAAGTCCGAACGTCACGAATACCCCCCGCCGCCGGTCCGGGGCGATGCCGGCCGCGGTGAGCGTCTGGTCGAAATGGTGGGCTGTAAAGCGTGCCACGTGGTGGGTGCGGACGACAGGTTGGGCCAGGAGTACGGGCTGCGGAATTTCGGCCCGAACCTGAACGACGTGGGCAGCAAGCTGTCCGCGGGATGGCTTTTCGCGTGGCTGAAGGATCCCACGGCCTATTTCCCGGATACCCGCATGCCGAATCTGCGCCTGACCGACCGGGAGGCGGCGGACATCACGGCATATCTGCTCACCCGTCGGAATACCGAGTTTGAAGCCCGGCAGGCGGCGCCGGCGGACCCGCAGGTGCGCGACGATCTGGTGCTGAACTATTTGCGAGGCCGGCTGCCGGTGAAGACCGCGAAGGCGCAACTGGCTCAGATGTCGAGCCACGAGCGGGACATCTGGCTGGGCGAAAAGATCATCTCACGCCAGGGCTGTTTCGGCTGCCACCTCATCCCCGGGTTCGAAGACGCGCAACCCATCGGCACGGAACTGACCGAAGAAGGCAGCAAGGACGTTGACAAGCTGGACTTCGGTCTGTTGGCCAGGAAACCGGGCGCCTACAACACCGATCCGGACGCCATTCCCTATACCCGGCATGACTGGTTCTTCAAAAAGCTCAAACAGCCCCGGGTCTTCGACAAGGGCAAGGTGAAGCAGTACGACGACAAGTTGCGTATGCCCCAGTTCGGCCTGAGCGACGACGACGCGCACGCGGTGACGGCGGCGCTGCTGAGCCTGAGCAGGAGTCAGGCGGGCACCGACGCGGTCAAGCGTCTGTCCCCCGATGAAGTCGATATCGAGAAGGGCCGCTGGCTGGTGTACGACAGGAATTGCCAGGGGTGCCACGTTGTGGAGAATCAGGGCGGGGCCATCCAGGATCCACTGGTGAAGGCATACGGCGCCGAGGAAGTCTCCGCGTCAGACGCCGTGGGCTACGTGCCGCCGTCGCTGAACGGCGAGGGCAGCAAAGTCCAGCCGGACTGGTTCTTCGCATTCCTGAAGAACGTGCAGCCCATCCGTCCGTGGCTCGAGGTACGCATGCCCACGTTCGGTTTCGAAGACCAGCAGGCGATTGACCTGGTCACGTATTTTTCCCGTCTGGACAAGGAGCAGTTTCCTTACGCGACTTTTGTGCATAAATGGTTGAGTTCAAAGGAAATGAGCGGCGCGAGAAAGTTGTTCAGCGCGGACGTCTACAACTGTTTCACCTGCCACCAGCAGGGTGAAATCAAGCCCACGGGCGACCCGGCAAGCTGGGCGCCGGACCTGAAACTGTCTCGGGAGCGGTTGAAACCCACGTGGATCAGGGACTGGCTGTGGGATCCGCAGAAGCTTCAGCCGGGTACCAAGATGCCCACGTTCTTCGGCGACGAAATGACCTACCTCCCGGGGGAAATGGCCGCCTATCTGAAGCTGCCCGAAGGCGTCAAGCCTGAGGATGGCTTTCTCGAGTTGCCCGCCGACGTGGTCATTCAGGCGCTCACGGACTACATCATCTACGGCTTGCACCAGGATGCCCGGCTGACGAGTGTTTCGTCACGGAAGTAGATCGCCGAAATTCGGCCGTCGAGTCGGGATGAACCGGCGGAAGAATGGTGACATATTTCCGGGACGGGACACAGAACGATAATTGGAACTATGGGCGTCTTCGCGATTGGAAAATATAGAGGAACGTCAGCCGGCGCGGGACAAAGGGAGGCCGGCCGGCAAACTGCAACCAGGAAAAGAGGGGACACACGATGAAACGACGCGGATTGATCACAGCATTCATGACCCTGGGTATCGCCTGTTTTGCGTCCGGCGACGTGGTGGCGGGCGCCACGGTTTCCGGAACGATAAAGCTTGAATTCCCCGGCGGTAAGAAGCCGGGACGCAAGAAAATCCAGATGGCGGCCGATCCCGTCTGCGCGGGCAAGCACACTGCCGCGCCCGCACGGAGCGAGGTTGTGGTGGTGGAAGACGACGGAGGCCTGCACAACGTGTTCGTGTACGTCAAGAAGGGCCTGGAGGGCAAGAAGTTCGACGCGCCTGCCGAGCCCGCCGTCCTGGACCAGCAGGGCTGTATCTATGTACCCCACGTGATGGGCGTCAGGGCGGGACAACCGATCACGGTGCTCAATAGCGACGGTACGCTGCACAACATCCACCCGAAGCCGCAGAAATCCGCCGAAATCAACAAAGCGATGCCGAAGTTCATGAAGAAGACCACGATTTCGTTCGCAAACGCCGAGGTGATGGTACCGGTCAAGTGCGACGTGCATCCCTGGATGCAGTCCTATATCGGCGTGATGGATCACCCGTTCTTCGCCGTCAGCGGCGAGGGCGGCAAATTCGAGATCACGGGATTGCCGGCGGGCACATACACGATCGAGGCGTGGCACGAGAGCGAGCGGCTCGGCACGATGACGCAGGAAGTTACGGTTGCCGACGGCGAGTCCAGGTCCGCGGACTTCATGTTCAAGATCAAGCCGAGAAAGAAGAAGTAGGCGCACTCCTATGGATTTGACAATGCGGGGCGGAACCTGGTGTCCGCTCCTCAAAATTGCGGGAGGGGTCCCGAATGCAGGAAAAGGTGTACGGTTACTGGCTGCCAATTGATATCTCAACCCACGGCGCAGTCGTGGATTGGCTGATCAATTGGCTGCACGTGTTTATGATTGCGTTGTTTCTGGGTTGGGGCGTCTTCTTCGTTTACTGCCTTGTCCGTTACCGGAGGAGGGCAAACCCCGACGCGACCTACGATCCCGTTAAGGGGAAAGTCGCCAAATACGTGGAGTACGGCGTGATTGTCGTCGAGGCCGCGCTGCTGGTGGGACTGTCCATGCCGCTGTGGGCCGACTTCAAACACAAGTTTCCGGACGAATCAGACGCGCTGGTGGTGAGGGTGGTGCCCGAGCAGTTTGCCTGGAATATCCACTACTCCGGGAAGGACGGGAAATTCGGACGGACGGCGCCCGAGTATGTGAGCGCCGATAATCTGCTGGGCCTGGACCCCGACGATCCTGACGGCAACGATGATTTCAATTCCATCAACAACCTGCATATTGTGAAGGACAAGCCCGTCATCGCGCACATTTCGTCGAAGGATGTCATTCACAGTTTCAAAATCCCCGTGATGCGCCTGACGCAGGATGCGATTCCCGGACAGGACATCAGGATCTGGTTCGAGGCAACCAAAGCCGGCACGTTCGACATCGCTTGCGCCCAGTTGTGCGGTCTGGGGCACTACCGCATGCGCGGGCAGCTGATGGTTGAGTCGGAAGAGGCGTTTCAGGCCTGGTTCGACGAACAGTCCGGCGCAGCCGACGAAGAAGACGAGTTTTCCTTTTAAGGAGTCCCTTTTATGGCTGAGCACGAACATGGTGACCACGGACACCACGAGTTGCCATTCTGGCAAAAGTACGTATTCTCCACCGATCACAAGATCATCGGAATCCAGTACGCGGTAACGGCCCTGTTTTTCCTGTTCTTCGGCTTCTGCCTGATGATG
>LXNJ01000473.1_pt1 | contig 28442 bp, 25 predicted proteins | sample 809081 | NCBI WGS metagenome assembly LXNJ01 (sample SAMN04870510, study PRJNA318959) | sponge metagenome | biome: sponge; feature: marine sponge reef; material: water | host: Petrosia ficiformis | place: Greece: Milos, Mediterranean Sea | collected 2013-05-29 | depth 5-7 m | reverse complement strand
CATTTTCTCCGCTTCCCGCGTCGCGGCGCGGTAGTTGAGCACTTCTTCAATGTCGTCACGGCGGTCGGGCGAGTCCACCTCCTGCCCCGCCTCGAACTCAAGCACCTCGCCCATGGTGGCCTGAGTGCCCTCGATGCGCGAGGAGAGCACCGCCTCCTGGGCGGTCAAAGGCGCGAGCAGCAAATCAGGGTTGGGGATGGCGGCGAGCACTCCGTCGTAGCGCGCCAGTGCCGCGATCGCTGGGCCAAGCAACGGCACCAGCGCTCCCCAATCGAGGCTTTCTTCGGGAGGGAAACACCCTTCGTGGTAGTGAACCGGGACCATCAGTCCTCTCCAAAACTCATTGTGGAATGCAAGATGACGGCTCCATCAAAAAAGCCGCTCCACGACCCTTGAATGAACCTCAGAACATACCGTTCCTCACTCGAATATGAAATTTGCGACATTTTATCAATCATTTTAACCCAAAAGTGAGCGACAAATGACTTTGTTGTTAATCTGTGAACGACAAAACAGCTTGGTTCCATGGATGGCGCTCGGCAAACGGGCGGTGGGCGGCGTTCGTTTCAGTTGAGGAGGTGCTTGGCGATGACCTGGCGGAGTATCTCGTTCGTGCCCTCGTAGATCTGCGTCACCTTGGACGCCCGGTAGAAGCGCTCCACGGGATACTCGCGCATGTAGCCGTTGCCCCCGTGGAGTTGAACGCCCTCCTCCGCATTCCGCTGGGCGGCGTCGGTGGCGAACACCTTGGCGATGGAGGCTTCGGCCGAATAGGGCGCGCCAGCCGCCTTGAGCCGCGCCGCCTTCATGGTGAGCAGACGAGCGCCGTGGACGCGCGTGGCCATGTCGGCGAGCTTCCACGCAACAGGCTGGTGATCCTTGATCGGGACGCCGAACGTCTCGCGCTCGCGGGCATAGGCCACCGAGGCGTCGAGACACGCCCGCGCGAAGCCCAGACCCTGGGCTGCGACGATGATGCGACCTGAATCCAGGATCCGCATCGCGAGTTCGAAGCCCTGCCCCTCCTCCCCCATGCGGTTCGCCTCGGGCAGTTCCACGGCGTCGAAGCGGAGTTCCGATATCGAGCAGCCGTGCATACCCATCTTGTCCTCGCTGCGCACGACCTCGAAGCCTTCGGCCTCTTTTGGCACCAGGAAGGCGCTCAGCCCCTTGTGGCGCATGGCGCGATCGGTCACCGCGAAGAGAAGGCACAGGCCCGACTGCTTGCCGCTGGTGATGAAGCGCTTGACGCCGTTGATGCGGTAGGCGTCCCCCTCACGCACGGCGGTGGTGGTGAGCGAGGCGGCGTCCGAGCCCGCGCCCGGCTCCGTCAGGGCGAATGCGCCGATGCACGCACCGCTCGCCAGGCCGTGCAGGAATTTTTCTTTTTGTCCGTCGCTCCCATATCGATATACAGGTTCGCAGACCAGCGAGTTGTGCGCTGCGAAAATCGCGCTCGTCGAAGGACACGCGGCCGCAACCTCTTCGGTCGCCAGTGCCATCGAGACGGGGTCCGCGCCCCCTCCGCCGTAGGAATCCGGCACGGTGAGACCCATCAGCCCGAGTTCGCCCATGCTCTTGACTATCTCCGCCGGGAAGCGGCCCTCGTCTATCTCCGACGCCCGGGGAGCGATCTCGCGCTCGCAGAAATCCCGCGTCATCTGACGCACCATCTTCTGCTCGTCGTTCAAATAAAGATCGTCCTGCATCGACCATGCCTCCAGCACACCCTATCTGCCCGAACCAACCGGGCGATAATGTAGCAGGCCCTTGCCCGAAAATCACCCGCACGGCATCATGCGGACAAATTCGAATGATATGAGGTTTCATCCAAAAGAATGATTCCCGAATTTCCGGGGTAAAGCTGTAAGGCATAAGGAGAAGACCATGTCGGAAAGCATTAACGCCCTCACGAGAGAGGACGTTCTCGATAGTCTCAAGAACCTGCGCGCGGCGCAGGAGGTCGATTATTCGGCGTTTTATTCGAGCCACCTGGGCGGCGTGGTGACGGACCCCGACCTGATGGTCATTCCCTTCGACGACCACATGGTCCACCGCGGTCACGGCATCTTCGACACGGCGGCCATCATCGAGGGGAAGATCTATGACCTGGAGAACCACCTGGACCGCTTCATCCGCTCAGCGGAGGCTTCCAAGCTCGAACTGCCGAGCCGCGAGGAGATGCGCGAGATCGTCATCCGCACGAGCGCGCTCTCGGGCCGCCGCGAGGGCTCGATCCGCTACTGGGCCTCCTCGGGGACCGGCAACCTAGGGCTCATCCCCGCAGGCGACGCCAAGCCCGCCTTTTTCGTGATGATCTTCGGCGGCCTCGACTACCCCGAGCGCTACTACGCAGAGGGAATGCGCGTGATGACGACCACCTACCCCATCAAGCCGCCGCTCTACGCCGTCACCAAGAGCACGAACTACCTGCCCAACACCCTCATGCAGATGGAGGCGAAGGAACACGGCCTCGACAACGGCATCTTCGTGGACGAGGCTGGGAACGTGGGCGAAGGCTCGAACATGAACTGCGCCTTCGTGACGAATGACGGCGCGCTGCGGCATCCCAGGTTCGAGAACATTCTCTCGGGCTGCACCGTGAAGCGGCTGCTCGAACTCGCGAGCCGCCTCGTGGAGCAGGGCGTCATCGCCGACGTGGTGGTGGACGACATTCCCGTGGCGGAGGCCAAGGCGTCCGCCGAGATGATGCTCATCGGAAGCTCGATATACGTCGCCCCCGTCGTGCAGTGGGACGATCAGGTCATCGGGGACGGAAAGCCCGGTCCGGTGACCAGGGCGATGCGCGAGCTATTGGAAGAAGACATGCGCTCGGGTGAGGGAATGCTCATCGACGTGCCGTATTAGCCAACACGGAATGCGCTAGGCTGTTTCGACGAGACTTGTGGGGGCTGTTTAAAAATCTCCTTTCAGGGGGAAGATGGGACGCCTCTCTCGACTGGAAAAGCACCCCCCCTACCCCCCCTTGTCAGGGGGGTATAAAAAGGCGATGCCCCCCGCCTGGATGCGCCCCCGCCGGGTAGAGGGGGCTTTGCTTTTTCTTGCCCCCCTGACAAGGGGGGGTTGGTTCTGACGAGGAGAGTCGAGGATTCGTGCGGAAGCGGCCTTCCCGCTAGAGGCGATGTCCCCCGACAAGGATTTTTTCAACAACCCTCTCATAAACGTTTCTTCGGCGGCGCGTGGATGGCCTCGCCGTGGACGTCCAATGCCGCCTCCATGACGGCTTCCGAAAGCGTGGGGTGGGAGTGGATGGTGCCGGCCAGGTCGGAGGCGGTTACGCGGTGCTGCATGGCGACGGCGGCCTCGTGCACGATGTCGGCGGCGTGGGCGCCCACGATGTGAACGCCCAGAATAGCGTCATCCCCCGCGTCGGCGATGACCTTCACCTCACCCTCCAGCGCGCGCTCGGCCTGCGCCTTGCCGAGAGCGCGAACCGAGAACTTGCCCACGCGCACCGCGTGACCCGCCTTCTCCGCTTCGTGTTCGGCCATGCCGACGACGCCGATCTCGGGATGCGTGAAGATGCCCGCCGGAATCGCGCGGTAATCCATCCGTATCTCCGCGCCCATGGCGTTTTCCGCCGCGGCGACCCCTTCCGCCGAGGCCACGTGCGCGAGCATGGGCTCGCCCACCACGTCGCCCGCCGCGTAGACGCCCGCCACGTTCGTCTCCATCATCTCGTTCACCTTGATCTCGCCGTGCGGGCCGAGTTCGACGCCGATGCGCTCGAGACCCAGGCCGTCGGTGTTCATCGTCCGGCCCACGGAGACGAGCACGAGGTCCGCGCGCTCTCCTTCGTCCGAACCCTCGAATTGCGCGACCATCTCATCATCCTTGCGCGAGACGCCCGTTAACTTCTCATTCAGGCGCACCTTGATTTTCTGCTTCCTGAGTTCGCGCGCCATGAGTTTCGAGACGTCCTCATCCCCCAGCGGCAGGACGCGGTCGAGCAACTCCACCATGACGACCTCGGCGCCAAGCTCTCTATAGAGACACGCGAACTCACAGCCGATGACGCCCGCGCCGACGATGAGCAACCGCTCGGGCAGATATTTCAGGTGCACGGCCTGCTCGGAAGAAATGATTTTATTGCCGTCGATGGGAAAGGCGGGAATCTGCGCGGGCCGGGAACCGGTGCAGATGATGATCTTATCGGCCTCGACTATCTCGTGTTCCCCTTCTTTTCCGCGCACGGAAATCTTGCCCATCTCCAGAATCTCGGCGTCGCCCGCCATGTGGTCCACCCCGTGGGCCTTGAACAGCCCGCCGATTCCCTTTACCAGGCCTGCGACTATCTTGTCCTTGCGCTCGACCATGGCGGCGAGATCGGCGCGCACCTCGCCCGTGACCTCGACCCCGTAGGCGTCCGCGTTCCTGATGTTCCTCAAAACTTCGGCTGCGGCGATTAAGCTCTTGCTGGGGATGCAGCCCCAGTTCAGGCAGGTGCCGCCCAGCTCGTCGCGCTCGATGACCACGCAGCTTCCCCCGCTCTGGGCGACGCGCACGCCCGCCACATAGCCCGCAGGTCCCCCTCCGATCACCGCCACGTCATACGCCGCCATGCTTCCTCCTTCGGGTAAGGCGCTCCACGAATAAAACCGCGCCCATTAGACCAAGGTTCCGCGCCGATGCCAAACGGGGGAGGGATTCAGTCTAAAACCACAGGGAATTGCCCTTGACATGGGGGACGGGGTAATGTAGCTACAATGAGGCTACACGAAAGGAGGACGCCATATGCCGACGGATACGGTAGTCCGCGCCCGAATCGACAGCGAGACCAAGGCCCGCGCCACGGAGGCGCTGAACGGCATGGGCCTTTCGGTCTCCGATGCGATTCGTCTGCTCATGATGCGCGTGGCGCAGGAGCGCAGGCTGCCCTTCGTCGTCCGCGCGCCGAACCCCGCCACTCGCAAGGCGATGGAAGAGTTAGATGTGGGCAAGGGGGAGCGCTTCGACAGCGCCGAGGAGTTGTTCGAGGATCTGGGCTTGTAGGTGCTGACGCCTGTACGTTCGTCGTAATTCAAGCGCGACGTGAGAAGAGCCCGGAGGCGAGGGAAAGACTTCACCAAACTGCGGGAGTTGCTCAACTCGCTCATCCGCCAGGAGCCGTTGCCTGCGCGCAATCTCGACCATCCACTGCGCGGAATATGGAGAGGATATCGGGAAACCCACATCGAGCCTGACTGGCTTCTTATCTACCGCATCACAGGAAACGAGTTGCGCCTCGTCCGCACGGGTTCGCACTCCGATTTGTTCCGGGAATGAAGCTCTGGCGGGAGCAGTGCCGCTTTACGCTTGAAGGACAAGCATAATCACTTGTCTTTGCCAGGTGGGAGTATGAACTGTGAATATAGAGTTAACTTCCAGCTAAAAATATGCGATGATTTTCAATCCTTCAGGGGTTGATATTCGCCTACTTGCGGGAGGGTAGGAAGATGAACTCACAGCTTGTGAAGAACCGAGCTGCGTACAACGCCATAAAGGAAGAAATGGAGGCCGAACACTTCGGAAGGGCGGCATTGCTCCATGACGGGGAAGTTGTGGATATTTATAACGATAGCGGTGACGCATATGCGATTGGCTGCGAGAAATTCGGTCTCGGAAATTTCTCAATCGAAAAAATTGGTGAACCGCCAATATCTCTCGGCGTTTTCACCATGTGCTTACCCAAATCCTGAAATCAAATAAACTCTAAATGCCTACATTCCGGGGTCGGGTGGAAAACAGGGAAGTCCGCCTGTTTGTCGCCATTTCGATCGGGAGCCCGCCATCGGCGCGGACCGAGCCTAAATCCTATCCGGCGATACTGGATACGGGCGCGCAAGGCACCATGATATCTCAGAAGGTGGTCGATGAAGGAAAACTGTCCAGCATCGGTTTTACCGACATCATTCCCGTCAGCGGAGATCCTATCCAAACTGAAAAATACAGGGTCAAGGTCGATATACCGATCGGAGATCAAGTAGAAACTCCGGGGGGAGGAGCCGGCCCATGGCTCAATCTAAGAGGCAAGGAGATTGAAATTTCCCTACTTCCGTTCCAGCCTGAAAATTTTGATGTATTGCTCGGCATGGATTTTCTCTCGGAAGTTCATTTTACCATGTACAAGGATGAATTCATTCTCAGTATTTGATTGGCTCTTTGATAAGCCCTTAAGAACAAATGAACCCGTCGTAAGAGTCGCACAGACGGCCTTATCTCCATTTACAAGAGAAACCTTGAACACCTCTTTGGAGACCGGTTTCTCCGAAATTCCCGAACTTTCAGAAATTCCAAAAATTCGGCGTTGTTTGTGTTTTTATTTTGCGTAGGCAATCCTAGAGGAATCAAGCCAGCTACTCGGATTGCAAAGCACGTACTGGAGCACATATAGCCATGTCCACGATTTCAAGCATCGAATGGACCGAAATGACCTGGAACCCGGTGACCGGCTGCACGAAGATCAGCCCGGGATGCAAGCACTGCTACGCCGAGAGAATGTCGAGACGGCTCCAAGGCATGGGGGTCGAGAAATACAAGAACGGGTTCTCCCTCGCCACCCACGAATCCTCGCTCGATGAACCCCTGAGATGGAAGAAACCGCGCCTCGTTTTCGTCAATTCCATGTCCGATCTGTTTCACAAGTCGGCGCCGTCCGGTTTCATCGAGTCCGTTTTCGACGTGATGAACCGCGCAACCCGGCATACGTTTCAGGTGCTCACCAAGCGGCCGAATCGCGCGGCCCTGCTCGGCAGGAGGCTGAACTGGACGCCCAACATCTGGCTCGGCGCGAGCATCGAATCCGAAAAATGGCTCGGGCGTCTGGCGCCGCTCCGAGAAACCGGTGCCCGGACGAAGTTTCTCTCTTTAGAACCCCTGCTCGGCCCCTTGCCGGGTTTGGACCTGACGGGCGTCGACTGGGTAATCGTCGGCGGGGAGTCCGGGCCGGGCGCGAGGCGGATGGAGCCGGACTGGGTGAGGGAGATTCGCGACAACTGCGTGAACAGCGGCACGCCCTTTTTCTTCAAGCAATGGGGCGGCGTATTCAAGAAAAAGACGGGCCGGACGCTGGACGGTAGAACGTGGGACGAAATGCCTGGAGCTTTCAGCACGGACAAAACACGCGGATAATTCAGCGCGCGCCGATGGGGTCGACCGACGCCAGAGTTGATTATCGAGACCGGGAATGAAATATCCACACCGTATGTAGGGGTCGCATACATGCGACCCTCCCTTTTCACCTTCCGACCACGGGCTACATATATGCGGTTCCTTTAGTCACACTCGACCAAGAAAAGAGGAGTTTTGGTTTTCGTAGTAGGGACAACCCCCCGTGGTTGTCCCTTGCCGGAAGAGAGGCTTCGGACAGGCACAGGGGCCTGTCCCTACGGCGGACGCGGTTCTTCACCTTCATTCCGGCGAAAGCCGGAATCCAGAACCGATGAGGAGTCCGACATCGCAGGAAAACCAGAAAAAAACAATAAAGCAAAAAGCAAAGGCGCTGGATTCCGGCATACGCCGGAATGACGAACAAAAACGCAAACACTTTTTGGTCGGCGATGCTTTTCAATGGGAAGAGTGAATTCGAAGACCGCATTTGCAATGAGCAACGAGCCACCCCGACGGGATACGTGGATTACCCCGCGACTACGCTACCCCTCAAACGCAGCCCTCAAATCCGCTATTCTGAGCAACAGCATGAGCGGCTCGTGTTCCGAGAACACCCGGAAGCCGAAGCGCTCGTAGAAATTCCTGGCTTCCTCATCGAGCGCCTGGGTGATGAGGCCGCGCGCGCCGATGAGGCCCACCGCCGCCAGGGATTTCCGGCATGCGTCCACGACCAGATCGCCGCCCAAGCCCCTGCCCTGGTATTCCGAATCCACCGCGAGTTGTCCCAGAAGTATCACCGGAATCGGTTCGGGCATACTTCTTCCGACGCGAGAAGAAACCCGCCGCCTCTCCACCGAACCGGCCGCAAGGCTGTAAAAAGCAATAACGCGCTCACCCTCGCAGACGACATACGTCCGCGCGCCGCCTTTCGCCTCGTTTAGCCGACCCTTGCTCTTGAGCCAGGCGTCGAGGCTCTCTACGCCTGAGTCGAAGCGCGATACGTCGTGATGCGCGACTAAGGGTTCCGGCCCGGTTATCTCTCCCAAAGCGGCCTGCGCTCGAGGCGCTCTCTCAAGCGCACGTTCGGTTCGGCGGGCGCATCGAGCGCTGCGAGAAAGGCATCGTACGCTTCATCGTCAAGCGCGATGACGGGACGCTCGTTCAACGCATCTATCGCCGCCGCCTCGCTCGCCCTGAGTACGAACTCGGTGCGTGTTACGCCCCGGATCTCCGCAGCCCTGTCGATCAGCGCCAGCCGCTCATCCTTCACCCTCAGATTCATCTGGGCCATTCGTCATCCTCCTCGGCTCTTGGCCATAAGTTCAGCTCCGCTCTCATTATGTATAACATCTGTATATACGTTCTGTCAAAGCCGACATCACTCCTGACTCTCAACAGAGCATACTCGCATTATCCTCACTCGACACCATCTCCAAATAGATATATATTATAGATATGAACGCTTCAGAGGAGGAGAACCGCATGGGCGCGAAATCGCATATCGCAAAGTGGGGCGACAGCCTGGCCGTCCGCATCCCCAAACCCATCGCCGAGCAATGGGGCGTCCGGGAGGGTTCGGCCATCGAGATGAGCGCGCGCGGCGACCGGGTGGTGATGAGGAAAAGAGGCTACCGGCTGGCGGATATGCTCGCCGAGATGAACGCGGACAACCTCCACGCCGAACATGACGCAGGCCCGGCGCAGGGCATCGAGGCGTGGTAGCGGGACCGGTGGATTCCGGCGCGGACTACGTTCCGCGCAGAGGCGACGTCGTCTGGCTCTCCTTCACCCCCCAGGCGGGGCATGAGCAGGCGGGCCGCCGCCCCGCGCTGGTCGTCAGCTCGCGAAGCTATAACGAGAAAAGCAGCCTGGCGCTCCTCTGCCCCGTCACTTCGAGAGCCAAGGGCTATCCCTTCGAGGTGGCGCTCCCCGCCGGAGGTCCCGTAACAGGCGTGGTGCTCGCCGATCAGGTGAGGAGCCTCGACTGGCGGGCGCGAAAGGCGCGCCTGGCATCCCAGGCTCCGCCGCGCGTGGTGGGCGAGGCGCTGGGAAAGCTGGCCGTCCTCCTGGAGCAGGACTGAGCGGTGCGCAGCTGCGATAATCCATCGCTCAGCCAACCTTGCGCCAAGCCGCCTATCCTCGAATCCGCGCACGCCCTGCCCTAAAACACGTCTCTCGACTCCGAAATCCTCAGCAGCAGCGCGAGCGGTTCGCGCTCCGAGAACACCCGGAAGCCGAAGCGCCGGCAGAAGTTTCTCGCCCGATTATCGAGCGCCTGGGTGATGAGGGCGCGCGCGCCGATGAGGTCCGCCGCCGGGAAGCGCGCATTTCCCCGCAAGTGCGGATTCCGGGGTGGCGTACCATCCTCCTGCTCGACGCGCGGTCTTCGCTCTTGCAACCGCGCCTCGCCGCCGGGAGGTCGGCCCGTTTGAAGAATCTTCAATCATGTCGTCAGTGCGTGAGAGAGGGCGTCATCGGGACGCGGCCGGGGCGGCGAAGTCGAGGCCAATCACCCCTGAACAATTCCGAAAAATAAGATAAATTTAGATAAATTCACGGGGTTTTTCGATAAATTGCTAAAAATTTCCGAGGGGAAATGCGCGCAAATGCGGGGAGTCGCGGGGCGGTTTTCGCGATTTCGGCGGGCAGGACGGCGGCCACGCTCTCTGAGTTCACGCGCTCCTGCGCCCCCTATTAAAGGCGCGCCGAGGCTCCGGAAATCGAGGCTGCGGGGGGCGGCGAAGCGGTTTTCAGCCCTTGTTTTCCTGTTTGCGCCCGTTATCCACAGGAAAACACAATATTTGGGGATAAGGTGTGGGTAATCGCATATATTTTGTGTATATCCGTTTTCAGGGTATTGACAGACGGTGGCAAAGCATACTACATTTAGTGTTGCCGCTTGATTTCGCCATACTAAATATGTCCCCGGCACCACGGGACGCCCGGAGCGAAGGAGACAGGGAGTGGAGTTTACGAGGCGATTCACCCGGGCCGGAGATGACGCGTACGGCGAGGTCGGTTTCACGCCGCGCACCTCGCGCATCACCAACCCGGACGGCTCGGTCGTCTTCGAAGCGAAGGACATCATGGCGCCCGAGAGCTGGTCTCAGGTGGCCGTCGACATTCTAGCGCAAAAATACTTCCGAAAAGCCGGCGTCCCCGCTCATTTAAACAAAGTTTCCGAAGAAGGAGTGCCCGAATGGCTGCAGCGATCGGAGCCGGACACGGAAAAACTTGAGTCCCTGCCCGAGGATGAGCGATTCGGAAGCGAGCGCGACGCCCGGGACGTTTTCCATCGCCTGGCGGGGTGCTGGACCTATTGGGGCTGGAAACACGGTTATTTTCACACGGAAAAAGACGCCAAAGCGTTCTATGAGGAGCTTTTATACATACTAGCGAGCCAGATGGCGGCCCCCAACTCGCCACAGTGGTTCAATACGGGCCTGCACTGGGCCTACGGCATAACGCGCCCCGCCCAGGGACATTTTTATTGCGATCCCGAAAGCGGGGAAATACTCCGCTCCACCAACGCATATGAGCGTCCTCAACCGCATGCGTGCTTCATCCAATCGGTGAAAGATGATCTCGTCAACGAGGGCGGGATCATGGATTTATGGACGCGCGAAGCGCGCATTTTCAAATACGGCTCGGGCACTGGCACAAATTTCTCGAATTTGAGAGCGGAGGGGGAATCTCTCTCGGGAGGTGGAAGAAGCTCCGGCCTCATGAGTTTCCTCAAGATTGGGGATCGCGCAGCGGGCGCGATCAAGTCGGGCGGCACCACTCGGCGCGCGGCGAAAATGGTCACACTCGACATCGACCACCCCGACATCGAGGAATTCATCAACTGGAAGGTGCACGAAGAACAGAAAGTGGCCGCCCTGGTTTCGGGCAGCAAGATGTGCAACCGGCACATGAACGCCATTCTCGGGGCTTGCCTGGAAGGAAAGAACCTGAGCTTGAATGGCAACTTGTACCAGCCGGATAAAAACCCATCACTTACCAAAGCAATTCGGGCCGCAAGACTCGCCGGCGTTCCGGATAATTATATCCATCGGACCCTCCAACTTGCACGTCAAGGCATCACCGAAATCGAGTTCGAAGAACTCGATACAAATTGGGAAGGCGAGGCCTACATCTCGGTTTCCGGGCAAAACTCGAACAATTCCATCCGCGTATCAGATGAATTTATGGTAGCGACCGAGAAAAACTCGGATTGGAACCTGATACGGCGCACTGACGGCGAAATCGCGGACTCCGTCAGTTCGAAAGAACTCTGGAATCAGATTGGATATGCCGCGTGGTGTTGCGCAGACCCTGGCCTTCAATTTGACACAACCATCAACGACTGGCACACGTGCACCGCCGATGGTCGCATCAACGGCTCTAATCCCTGCTCAGAATATATGTTCCTGGATGATACCGCATGCAATTTAGCGTCGATGAATCTCATAAAATTCCTGGATACTGAAAAAAACCACTTTCAGATAGAAGACTATCGTCATGTTATTCGGCTATGGACAGTCGTCCTCGAAATTTCAGTACTGATGGCGCAATTCCCCAGTCCGGAAATAGCCAAACGTTCATTCGAGTATCGAACCTTAGGACTTGGGTACGCCAATCTGGGCACCTTGTTGATGGTTCTTGGCATCCCTTACGACTCACTGGAAGCGGAAGCATGGTGCGGCGCTCTCACCTCCATCATGACCGGCTGCTCGTATGCCACCAGCGCCGAGATGGCAGGGGAAATGGGCGCTTTCTCAAGGTATCAGGACAACCAAGAGCACATGTTGCGAGTTCTGAGAAACCACCGCCGCGCAGCTTATTCTGTGCCGGAGGCAGAATACGAAATGCTCTCGAAGGCACCAGCAGGAATCGCTGCGGAAATCTGCCCCCATTATCTTCTCCAAGCGGCGCGTGAGGCGTGGGATGATGCTTTGGCCATCGGCTATCGAAACGGCTACCGGAACGCGCAAGCCACTGTCATCGCGCCTACAGGCACCATTGGTTTGGTGATGGATTGTGACACAACGGGAATCGAGCCGGATTTTGCTTTGGTGAAATTCAAAAAACTGGCAGGAGGCGGTTATTTCAAGATCATCAACCAATCCGTTCCCGCTGCCTTGCGGCATCTAGGCTATGACGATGAAGAGATCCGCGAAATCGTCGCCTACTGCCGAGGGCGGGGAACCCTCACGAATGCTCCTCATATCAATCCAGAGTCTTTGCACGAGAAAGGGTTTACGAGCAAGGCTCTGGAAAAAGTGGAAGCCGCTCTAGAAGGGGCGTTTGAAATCCAGTTCGCCTTCAACAAACATTCCCTCGGCGATAACTTCTGCATTGAGCAATTAGGGCTCAGCGAAGCGCAAATAGCCGACTGGAACCTGAATCTGCTCGAAGCCATTGGTTTCACTCCAGAGCAAATCAGCGAAGCGAATGATTTCGTTTGCGGGAAAATGACGCTTGAGGGAGCGCCCCACTTAAAAGAAGAACATCTGGCCGTTTTTGATTGCGCGAGTAAATGCGGGCGAGAAGGCAAACGCTTCATCAGCCCCATGGCGCATGTCCGGATGATGGCGGCGGCGCAGCCTTTCATATCAGGCGCCATCAGTAAAACCATCAACATGCCCGCGGAATCCACGATTCAAGACATTTTAGACATCTACCACGAATCGTGGCAGCGGATGACCAAAGCCATAGCGATTTACCGCGATGGCTCGAAACTAAGCCAACCACTTTCCGCGCAAAGCGAAGCGGAACTCTTCGCTGACATCAATGAAGAAGAACCAGCTTCAAATAGCGCTCCCGTCCACGTAGCTCAGCAAATTGTGCGCCGGATCATTTACCAATCCAGAAGGCGTAAGCTACCCACCCGTCGTGGTGGATACACGCAAAAAGCCGTCATCGGCGGTCACAAGGTATATCTCAGAACCGGTGAGTACGAGGATGGCTCTATCGGCGAAATTTTCATAGATATGCACAAAGAAGGCGCTGCTTTCAGAAGCCTCATGAACTGTTTCGCCATCGCGATTTCGCTGGGGCTCCAGCACGGCGTTCCGTTGGATGAATTCGTAGATGCCTTCGTCTTCACACGATTCGAGCCAGGGGGTATGGTCTCGGGCAACCCGCACATCAAGATGAGCACATCCATCATCGATTACATCTTCCGTGAGTTGGCAGTTTCATATCTCGGACGCCACGACCTTGCACAAGTCGTGTCGGAGGACTTGAGGAGCGACACCATTGGGCGCCCCCAGGAAGAGATCCCGGAATTCGATACCGAGGAAGAAGAAGAGATTCAAACCGTATTCCCGGGACCGGATGCGAGCGCACCGCGCAGCGACCGCATAAGTTTGAATTATGAGAAAGAATCCACCCAATCTTCGACGACGCCCTTAACAGAAGCAAGTTCCGCTCTCGATTCGCGTATCGAAGAAGCCCGCGCCAAAGGGTATGAGGGTGAAGCATGCAGCGATTGTGGTTTGTTCACCTTAGTACGAAACGGGACGTGCCTGAAATGTATGACTTGTGGCGCGACGAGTGGATGTTCTTGAAATAACTTACCCGTCGTGGGGGAAACGGGCGGACTCTGCGACGGGACGAGAGTCGGGGGAAAATCCTTGGAGGGTTGTCCCCCGACTCTCACCAAAATGGAGTTTCAGTGAATTTTCTTGCTGCGGGGGAAACGGGCGGACTCTGCAGCAGGATCGGGAGCCAAGGATAATATACCTCAGGGGTTGAGTCCTTGGCTCCCACTTTAGTCAAAAGCAACTCCCTGCTGCGGGGGAAACGGGCGGACTCTGTGGCAGGTCGAGAGCCGGTGAAGTCTCCTAGGGGGAGTTCTTCATCGGCTCTCCCTATTTCACTTGACACCCGTAGCTCCTTCGCCTACCTTCAAGTTCCTTTTGTGGGGGTGTAGCTCAGATGGGAGAGCGCGTGGATCGCACCCACGAGGTCAGGGGTTCGAATCCCCTCACCTCCACCAGATAATTTCTGCTTAATCCTACGCATTGAGCATTGCGATAGCCGCCTCTCGCGTCCTCATGCCTTCTCGCACCCCACGCTTCTCCGCCACTTCGTTCATGCATGAAATAACACCTTCCTCCCAAGTGCTCATCACATCACCAATTCGCGCACTCATGGCGCCGACCGCCGCCACCGCAATCCCCTCTTGCGCCAGATAGGGGAAAGATGCGATTCCAGAATCATCTTTCCCCCGTCCTGCATCATTGGCAATAACACCCTTTAAATTAAGCTTCATGACATGCGGGACGAGAGTGAGCCCACAATGCGAGGCTTGGACAAAAACATCTAGGGGCCTCGGTTCTTTAATGGAACGAAGCACGGGAATTCCCCATGAAGCGCGTATGTTACCATCAGGTAAATGCTCTAGCTCATAAATTCTATCATCCAGGCTTTCCTCCACAATCACTTCCTGGCCCACCTCGGCATCGAGCAAAATTTTCGAAGCTTCAGTAATGGATTGACCGATTTCAACACCGAGACTTTGGGCCACTTGATTCGCATGGCCGACTTCGCCTTCATAAACAGATACTCCAACGGCGAGTCTGGCGGACATGGTCTCACAAGCCAATGCAGGCACTTGATGATCCTGAGCCAACCGGAGACCGCTTATACCCGCGTCATCTTTTCCTACTCCTGCCGCATGGGCAACGATTGCCCTCGCACCCAGGCGCATTGCCCACGCCATCGTCATGCGTGCGGCGTAAGAGCCTCCAATGAGAACGTCCCGTTCTTCAACCCTTTCGTCAAAATAGGTCATCGAATCCGCTGAGAGAATGCGGCCACGCAAGTCTTCATGATGAATCGTCAGTTCGTCTGTCGCCATCACAATTTCTTCCAATAGTTATGAAGTAAATTCCATATTACAAATATTTCAGGACAAAAAACGCCCGGCTGAAATCTCAACCGGGCGCTAAATCATTTTCTCCTGTTGGATGCTAATAAGCAGCAGGAGCATTGCCTCCTTCGCCGTCACTCAAGAAGGAGAAATCGTTACTTGCACCGTCATCAGACACATCATAGTCCACATCCGTTGGCAAAACATCGCCAGACTCAGCGAAAAACTCTTGATCCAAGACAGCAACACTTTCATTGAACTCGAGCATTTCTTCCTCATTCATTGGGCGGCTCAATTGGAATTTGCCCGGATTATTCACAGGCGACATCACAAAGCGCGTGAGTATACAAAAATCTTCAAAAAAAGCAATTCTTTTTTTATGTATATATCCTTATTTTTCAACCGATAAAAATGCATTGTTCAAAACATGTTTCATATCATGGACGGATGAAATAGTTAGTCGAAAAACGAAAATGGAAGCCGGAAAGATGAGTTTCAGATGAGCAAATGTTGGACATGATTTGTATGCGCACGCGTACATCAAACCAAAACGACACAACGCAAGGCTCGCTCAACAAATGTATTTGACGCAGAAGCTTGTGTTTACGCCATATCTTCTGCCTGGAATTCGATGCGTCCTCCCGGTGGCTCCACAACCAGGTGAAGCGCCTCGGCCAGTCTTCCCGAAAGATGCCACATCCCACAAATAAAAGTGAGTTCCACGATCTGCCGATTGGAGAAATATTTTTTCATCTCATTGAATGCGAAGTCATTATTCTTCGCCCTGAACTTCGATACTTCATCCGCCCAACGGATAACGGCTTTCTCCTTGTCATCGAACAAATCACTTTCATTCCAATCATCGCCTTCCAACATGTTGATTTGATCCTGCGTAAGACCCAGAGCTCGACCGAGCTCCACATTGTGCCCGATTCAGTTGTTGCACTCTGTCAAAATGGCCGTTTTGACGATGACCAGTTCCATGAGTCGAATGTAATCGGACTCCGTTTTCAATCGATTCGTACGGAGCTTCTGGTCGAGCAACATCCATCCTTCCACAGTAGGGGGTGAATTTCCCAGAAGCTGTAAAAAGCGTGGGACAGTGCCCCACATCCGTTTCGACCAATCGTAGAGCGGAGCGAGTTCTTCCTTGAGTTCGTCGGGAACATTGTCAGGATCGACGAAAGGCAACCTTGGTAAAGGACATGCCATCATCTCATCGGTCACGCCCAAACTATCCGGCAAACTTGTTCCTTCGTCTACAGGCATTGGATTCTCCTTGAAAAGTATCGGGTGTGATTTATACGCTGTTCGTAGCAAGAGCCTCTCGAATATGATGCGGGCCAACAGGCAATGAAAAAACAGGAATTCCCACAGCGTCTTGTATCGCATTTACTATCGCCGCCGCAGTCGCCACAATGGGCGGTTCACCCACACCTCGCATCCCATAGGGCGTGCCCTCAGCCGGGTTGTCATATAAAACGGCATTCAATTCAGGCATGTCCAGGCTGGTAGGTATCAGATATTCATGGAAGGTATCACCGTGCAAATTACCATCCGGGCGCCTGGGTTGTTCTTCCATGAGGGCCAATCCGAGTCCCTGGAGCATGGCGCCTTCAATTTGTCCCACCACGGACAACGGGTTTATGGCAAATCCCACGTCCTGCACGCATGTAAGGCGCAAAACCCTGATCTCGCCAAGCTCCGGATTCACGGCTACATCCGCCACCTGTCCGGTATGTATCGGACATGGGGGCGGCTTTGCGCTTTCACCTTGTCCGATCAAAAATCCCTGAATTTCAGGCGCCGCCTTGGCAACCTGTGCAAGAGACATAGCTCGGTCGGGCGCTGAAGCCATTTTGACTTGTCCATCTTCCAAAACCAGATCATCCGCAGCGGCTTCGAGTTTTATACTCGCCACATTCAAGATTTTGTTTCGCAAATCACGGGCGGCACTCAAAGTTGCCATTCCAACCGCGCGCGTCGCCTTACTGCCCGACGCCGCCGATGATTCGGGAACCGAATCCGTATCTCCGTTCGTGTACCGCACTTCATCCAAACCAACGCCCAATTCCTCTGCGGCAAGTTGGCATATGGAGGTGCTCATGCCTGTGAGGTTCACCGTTCCTGCTACAACTTGTACGGTGCCGTCTTGGTTCAGGCGAACCGTGCAACTAGACGCCTCCCCGGGCCCCGGCCAATATCCGCAAGCTATGCCTCGGCCGAGCTTCCAGCCATCTCCCTCGAGTTCTCCATTCGCTTCAACCTTCTCCCCCCACTTGCCTTCCACGGCTGTTGAGTCAAGCACACTACGCATGGACGGAGCCTCCTCCTTTCCAGCCAGCGTCTCATCTCCGGGCCGAAGGGAATTAATTCGCCTTATCTCGAGTGGGTCAATCCCCATCTCGCGCGCGATGATGTCCATCTGCACTTCAGTGGCAAAGTGGTACTGGGGACCGCTGGGAGCACGCACGGGACCACAAACGGGGCCATTGGTATATACCGTACAAGCACGAATCCTAACGTTGGGGATACGATACGAGCATGAACCCATCAGCATCTTGCTACTGCATTGAAACGGTGCGCCTCGGCCATAGGCGCCATGATCCATCGTGACATCAAGCTCCCGAGCGACAAACGTACCGTCATTCTTCACCGCTGTGCGGATCGTAATGAAATGCGGGTGTCTCGGATTCACCCCGATATGATCTTCCTCGCGCGTCATCTCCATGCGCACGGACTGGTCAGTTTTCAAAGCCAAAAGAGCGGCTAGGTGCTCATAAGTACTCTTTAGCTTAGCGCCAAACCCACCGCCAATTTCAGTAGGAATGACTCGAACATGAGTTGCCGGGAGACCAAGCGCCTCAGCCACGTCCGCCCGGATGGACCATGCATCCTGCGTGGTTGTCCAGATTGTGACTTTTCCGTCTGCACCTGCCTCGGCAACGCAAGCGTGAGGCTCAATATAGCCGGCATGTACGAATGGTGTAGAAAATGTGTGCTCAAAAATGCGATCTGCGTCTTTGTATCCGGCGTCGACATTTCCAATTTCTTTTTCAAATCGGGCGATAATGTTTTTGTCTGCATTCGGGCCAAGTCCCAAATCTTGCCAATCTTCGTGGACGGCTAGACCTTTGCCGGCCCGGCTGTCCAAGCCGTTTACCACCGGATCCAAAACCTCATATTCCACGCGAATCGAGTCGATAGCCGCTTGAGCAGCATCCATATCTTCCGCGGCCACGGCAGCCACAGGTTCTCCGCCATATCGAACAAAGCCATCCTGCGCAAACCAACTCTGATCTTTGATGTTGGCGCCGAATCGAATGCGGGGGGCGTCATCTCGCGTCACGACTGCCCGGACGCCAGGCACCTTGCGCGCCTCACTCGCATCTACGCTCAGTACTTTCGCAAACGGATGCGGACTACCCAAGACTAGACCGATGAGTGAACGGCTCGATGGAACGTCAGCGGCATATTTTGCACTGCCAGCTACTTTGTCAGGTGCATCGATTCGTGTAAGGCCCATGCCCGCAACTTTATAGTCTGTCATTTCCACCTCATTGAGAAATATGGCTTAATTCATCGGGTTTAATGTTAAGTACTATAAGTTAGTTGTTTTGCACCGAGCAACGTTACAATTTGATCAGCGATTCGTCTATTCCGGAATATCTGGTGGTCTCACACCATGCGTGGCTCGAATTTTCGTTTTGATATTTCCTCTAACGTTAAAATCCCCTTCAATCCACACCCATTTCGGCGCGCAAACCTCAACCAAGTCGTCAAGGATGGTGCTGACCACCTGTTCATGAAATATTTCCCGGTCCCTGTAATTATTGATGTAGAGTTTTAAGGATTTCAACTCCACTATCATTTCACCAGGAACGTATTTGATACGAATTGTGGCGAAGTCGGGAAAATTACTGAGCGGGCAAAGACAAGTGAATTCGGGAATGGTGAAATCTACAACGTAATCGCGCTGCATTGATGGATTCGGAACGGCTTCGAGCTTCGCCTCCGCAATCATCTTCGCGCCATATTTCATCTCGCTTTGAGACATTGTCGTTATGCTCCAGGAGTCAGGTTCACCAACAAAGCGCCATCTTTTCGAGCCACAAACGTATCGTGCGCTTCTTGGTATTCTCTGAGGGGGAACCGATGGGTAATGTATGGGTCCACATTCATCCTGCCGGCTTGAATGAGTGATAATACTTCATCTCCACAGTTGGGATTCGCCCGAACACCGAAAATATCCATTTCCTCCAGCACGACGCGTTTCCATGCCATATCAGGAATGTTTTCCGGTATGCCGGTAATGGCGACTCGCGCGCCTTTGCCGCCACAGTCCACACCCCATTTGAAGCTATCCGTGGTTCCAGCCGTCTCCAGCACGACGTTGGCTTTTTTGCCGCCCGTCATCTCATCAATTCGTTCCGGCACACCACCTTCTCGGTAACTGACAACTTCAGCACCCTGCTCCTCTAGAATCTCGAGCCTCCTGCCACCGCCCACAACGATTATGCGCCCGGCGCCCATCGCCTTGACGGATTCATATGCAAAAACACCGATGGGTCCGGAACCCAATATCACGACCGTATCGCCAGGATTGATGCCAGCACGCTTCGCCGTCCAGAGCCCGCAAGCAGCAGGGTCCACGGCCGACCCATACTCAAGCGACATTCCCTCGGGCATTTTGTGCAACGCACGTATGTTGTTGACGACATACTCCGCATACGAGCCTTGCGTGATATGCCCGTACTGCCTATGACCAGTGACTGTATTCCCGTAATTATAACAGAGATTATAACGGCCTATGAGGCACATGCGACAGGCGCCGCATCCAGCATGGCTCGTCCCAGCCACGGCATCACCCATACCGAGACCGAAACCCTCAGTCATCGGGCCCATAGCCACAATTCTGCCCGACCATTCATGCCCCAGGATGGCCGGAAGCTGGGGCGGCCAGTTGGGGAGGTGACCGCCTTTGATGATCTCTATGTCTGTACCACAAATCGTGGTGCATTCCACTTTCACGAGCACTTCCCCGATGCCCGGTTCCGGAACGGGAACGGACTGTATTTCCAAATTTTCAGGTGCGGTCATCACGACCGCTTCCATCTTGTCTCCTACCTCTTCACCGTAGCGCACATCAAAATCTGAGGACATAAAATCTTGTTCTCCTAAACTCATTCGTATTCGAGATTACAATCAATAATGAAAGCAAACTTTTGGGGGAATTGAATAAATACATTCCCGCAAGTAGTTCAATTCGATAAAACTATGAAGCATAATATCAGGCGTGGATTTCTCCTTCTTTCTGCGGAGAATGTACATCCACTTCTTCTCTCGTAAGCCATTTGCCCGTCCATATACGCCACCAAAACCGGCCGAAGTCGTTTCCAATTAAAGAGATTACAGGAACCAGAACAAGCGTTATCACCGTGGCGAAAAGCAGCCCGAAACACAGACTAATCGCCATGGGAATCAAGAATTGCGCCTGAAAACTTTTCTCGAACAACATTGGCCCCAACCCTGCGGCGGTCGTCAAAGTCGTTAGAACAATCGCTCTCCATCTTGCGACACCGGCCTGCTGTAGCGCATCTTCTATCGGCATTCCGTCTTTGATACTCCGATTTGCGAAATCCAAAAGCACCAAAGAGTCATTCACCACAACCCCGGTAAGCGCCAAGATGCCAAACATACTCAATATGGAGATATCGTACCCTAGGATGATATGCCCCCAAATGGCGCCAACAATCCCAAACGGAATCGCGCTCATGACGACTATGGGCTGGAAATAGCTTCTGAACAGAGTGGCCAAAATCGCAAAAATGACGGCAATCGCTAGCGCAAAGGCGCGAAACAGACTGTTGAATGACTCCTGCGTCTCTTTTGCCTGACCTTCGAATCTAACCCCTACTCCGTTTTGGCGGTTCAGGAACTTCGGGAAGAAATTCGCCTTCAAGTCGTTCAGAACCTCGGTGGGATTGGCCTGGCCCTGGTTGATTTCAGCTGTTACGTTGATCGCCCTTGCTCTGGACACACGCCTGATTTCATCAAGCCCTTGAACCATCTCGACTTCCGCCACCTCATGGAAAGGGATTTCGGCCCCTGAGGACGTCCTGACTCTCATTTTCCTGATGTCTTCGATAGAGCGCCTCTCCTCGGGCGGATAGCGAAGTTTGACCTTCACGTCATCCCGGCCGCGTTGTAGACGCAGGACTTGCAGCCCGAAAAAGCGCGCGCGCAACTGACGCCCCAAGTCATCGAGGCTCACGCCAAGCACCCGAGCCTGTGGCTTCAATGATGTTCTGAATTCAAGCTTTCCGGGCCTGAAGTCATCTTGAATGTCATATATACCAGGATATTTTGTTAACTCCCGCTTGAATTCCGTGGATACACTTCTCAATGTCTCGATGTCATCACCATAGAACTGCACATCGATAGGTTTACCGCCAGGCGGGCCGGCTCTCCCGGAACCGAAAGTTAGGCTCAATACATCCGGAATTTTTCCTGTATTTTCGCGCCAGCGATTTGTAATTTCCTCCCCACTAATTCCTCTGGCCTCCGAGGGCAGCAACTCCACAATCAAATGCGCCATATGGCTGCCCCCCGCGACACGCTCACGGTTTTGGCCAAATTGCTCGCCCAGCGTCGTGAATATATGTTTCACGATCGGCTCACCCGTTTTCGAACGAAAAACCTCATCAAGGGCAACGGCTGCCTGCTCAATCCTTTGTGCCGCGTTTCGCGTTTGCCGAATCGGGGTTCCCGGAGGGAACAGAATTCTGGCTTCCACCCAATCGGAATCGAGCTTAGGGAAAAACAAAAATCTCACATGCCCACCCACGGCCAATCCTACTGTCACCATAAAAACCACCAAAGCCAGAGAGATGACCAGATATCTGGCGTTGAGACAAAATTTCAGAATCGGCGCATAAAACCGATAGATAAGCCAGTTGATTGCACTATCGATGGCTTTCCTCACGCGCGCTGATATTCCACCCGACCTGGGCGACCTCACCCAATGACCCAGATGAGCCGGCAGAATAAATAATGACTCGATAAGAGAAGCGATTAACGCGGCGATAATAGCCGCCGGAAGCACCGCCATGAATTTCCCGACAGTTCCTTCCACCATAAGCAAGGGAGCGAAAGCCACAATAGATGTCACGACAGTGGCGATAACCGGCAGGACAACTTCATAACAGCCGTCGATAGCGGCCTGAACGCGATTCTTCCCTCTTTCCATATGGGAATAGATATTTTCAGCCACTACAATGGCATCGTCCACCAGTATCCCTAAAACCATGATGAAGGCGAACATCGAGAGCATATTGAGAGTACCGCCGGTGAAATTCAAAAAACCGAGCGCCGTCAACAGGGAGACGGGAATTCCCATGGCCACCCAAAATGAAAGACGAATGTTTAAAAACAACCACATGGAGAAAAAAACCAAAACGAGTCCGACGCGCCCGTTTCTCATTAAAAGATCGAGCCGGTCCTGTATCAAACGCGAGGTATCCGCCCAATGGACTAAATCCAACCCTTCAGGTAATTCCTCGCGCTTTTTCTTAACGTATCCGACTGCAGCTTTAGAAATCGAAAGCGCATCTTCCTCATCGGTTCTATACACCGTGATGAGCGCAGCCGGTTTCCCATCGAACCGACCCGTTTTATCGCTTTCTTCAAAAGCGTCGACCACTCGAGCAATATCACCGAGTCTCAAGATGGTACCGTCTTGTCGGGTGAGTATTTCAAGCCGCTCGAATTCCAGACCCGTGTAACGCTTCCCCAATGTCCTGATTCTGATTCTTCGCTCTGCTGAACGGATATCCCCACCCGAGAGTTCAAGCACGTTTTTGCGAATGATATTTCCAACTCGCTCAAAAGTGAGCCCAAAGCGGCGCAACATTTCTTCTGAAACTTCGATTGATATTTCCCAATCTCTCAAGCCGCTCAAAACTACTTTGGAAATGTTGGGCATTTCCAGCAATTCATCTTTGATCTCCGTGGCTTTTCGTTTCAGGACTTCTTCCGAAACATTGCCAAACAAAGAAATGTCGATTACCTGAAGTATCCGCTTCACTTCCGAAACGATGGGCCTTTCTATATCCTCGGGCAATGTTTTGATGCGGTCGATTTCGCTTCTGATATCTTCCATCAAATCCCGGGAACTCTTGATCCAAGCATGCAGTTCCGCTGCAATTTCACATCGCCCTTCATAGGCAACCGAAGTGATTTTTTTTACCCCCTCGACACCGGTCAAGGCTTCTTCGATTTTGATGCAAACTCCCTCTTCCACCTCCATAGGACTCGCGCCCTCCCACGTTACTTTGACGCTAACCCGATCTAGGGCGAATTGAGGGATCAATTCGCTGCGAATTTGAAAAACGGCGAAAACACCGATGATTATCATTATCGCCATCAAAAGGTTGGCGAAAACGGTATGGCGTGCAGACCAAGCCAGAATTTGCTTCATTGCGTGGATGCCCCGCCAGGAATCCCGTTTTGTTCGTTGAGTATCATCCCGGAGACGGGCTCGGGGACAGCGGAAAGAATGATACGGGCGTTTTCACTCACTCCATTTCTGATCACGACGCCATCCTGAGCTTTTCGAATGACTTCCACTTTTTGAATCCTTAATTTCCCTTCGTCCAACAAATAAACGTGATCCCGTTCACGCAATGCGGTGCGCGGAATGACGAAAACGCCTGGCATCGTGATGCCTTCGATTTTCACTTCAACGAACATCCCCACAAAAAGGGGAGGATGCTCTCCAGATACCCAGTTTTTCAAGGGTTCAGAAATTTCAACTACGAGTGTGAGCGCACGTGTGGACTCATCCAGCCCGGAATCTACGAGAGATACCCGCCCAGTCCATTCAAATTTTTTTCCAAATTGATTCCAGGATACCCTGGCAGCAGGGAAAAAAGGCTTTACCTCTTCTTGGTTACGGGGAAAGGATACTTCCCGAATTCGGCGAAACGCCCAGCGTGCATCCTCAACCGGCAATGAAACAGGGACTTCCAGCGCTGAAACATCATAAATTTTTCCCACGGATTTACCCGCACTGGCGAAATCTCCTATATCCAAACTCGTCTCTCGCACCCGAGCATCAAAAGGAGCCACGATTTTGGTCCGAGACAATTGCAGAGTCGCTCTTTTGAGTTCCGATTGGTTCGCTCTCAACGCCGCGCGTTTCTGTCTCAACTGAACGGGCAGCAGCGCCAGCATGTTCCTGATAGACTGAACCGTTCTCTCCTGCCTGAGAAAATTCTGTTGGGACTGATCGTATTGACCAGAAGAAATAACGCCTTGCCTTCGCAATCTTTCGTTGCGTTCCATTTCCTGAGCAACTAACTCCATATGGCGCTCGGTGATGTTCAGATCGGCCTGGTGATTCTTCTCCTCTTGCCTCAATCGAGCGATATCGGCTCTGAGTTGCGCGATTTCCGCTTTTCGCCGCTCGATGGCGAGTTTGTAATCCGCAGGGTCGATTCGGAAAAGCACATCCCCTTTCTTGATGAAGCCGCCGGTCCTGAACCCAGATGATCGCATGACCACTTTCCCGGATACTTCAGGCACGATGGAAAGCTCCGTTTTGGGCCGAACGGTTCCGAACCCCTTGACCCAGAAGGTTTTGTCCTGTTTTTTCAAGAGCATGGTCCTGACGAATCTGCGTGGTGCGGGGGGAGTCACTGTCTCGGGTTCTGGTCGATTCTCGATCAGCAACTTCGTGATCGCTACGCCTACTACAAGAACCAGAACGGCAAGAATGAGGAAGATTTTTTGACGAGACATGATTTAATCAGTATCTCCTCTACAAGCGGCGGCGCCAAACTTTCCGTGACATACTTCCATGCGGCTTATCCAGGAACGCCAGTTTCTCGGAAATTCGAGAAAGACCGTGTATTGTATGCCTTCTTACTCCTATCAGCAGTAGCCCTGTGTGTCAAAAACCCGGTATTCTCTAATCAATTGTAATTTAATACATTAAAAAGGAAACTAAAATGCACGAAGACATCACTTATTTCAGCGACGGCCTCAAAATCGCCGCGCATCTGTACCGCCCGGACAACTGGAAACCCGGTGACCCGCCCCGGCCGGGAATCGTCTGCGTGACAGGATACAGCGGACGAAAGAACCTGGCCACAATCGACATGCCCATCCACTTGAGCAAAGCGGGGTTTTTCACCCTGGCGCCCGATTATCGCGGTTACGGCGTGAGCGAGGGCGCTCGCGGACGCCACCGCCCGCTGGAACAGGCCCAGGACACCTACGACGGAATCACCTGTCTGCAAACCGTAGAAGGCGTGGACAGTGAGCGAATCGGCCTGTACGGCACGAGTTTCGGCGGCGCGCACGCCATTTGGGTGGCGGCGTTCGATGAGCGGGTGAAAGCGACCGTCTCCGCCGTGGGGGTGCACGACGGCGAGCGTTGGCTGAAAACATTGAGGAGGCCTTATGAATGGCTCGCCTTCCAGTCCCGGGTACAGGAAGCCGCCCGGAGGCGTGTCACCACCAACGAGCGGGAAACCATCATCCGCCACGATATCTACAGCGACGACCCGGACAATCCAAAACCTCCCATGACGCTGGAGGAACACGGCTCCGAGGAGGTGCTCGAACTCGACCTCGAAAGCGTCGAGGCGTGTTTCCGCTATCGCCCCGAATGGGTGGTCGGCAAAATCTCGCCCCGGCCCGTCCTGTTCATCTACGGGGAAGAAGACGTCATGGTTCCTCCCTCAGAAGCGCACGCCTGCTACGCGGCTTGCGGCGAGCCGAAAAAGATCGTCATGCTTCCCAAGGGGCGCCACAACGACGTCTACCAGGTGAACAACCCGGAACTCTTCGAGACGGCCTTGAAGGAAACGACGGCCTGGTTCCGCGAATACTTATAGATTTCCCAATAATTCATACACTTAGGAGGTGATGCGAAGACATGGGCGCGACGCTGATATTTCATGGGCAATCGACGTTTTTCATCAAAACCGACGGGGGCAAGCGCATCTATATCGACCCCTGGCTCGAGAAGAACCCCGTATGCCCGCCTGAACTCAAGACACCGCAAAAAGCCGACCTCATCTGCCTCACCCACGGCCATTTCGACCATACGGGCGACGTCATCCCCGTCTTCGAGGCGAATCCATGCCCGGTGGCGGGCCACATGGACCTCATCCGCACCATAGCCGCCGAATACGACCTGGGCGCTCACGCCACCCCCATGGGCAAGGACGGCACGGTCGATTTCGGCGGCGTCCAGCTCACCCTCACCCACGCCTTTCACGGGGGCGCCTACGGGCCGGAACTCAAGTATACGGGCGAGCCCTGCGGCCTGATTCTCACCTTCGAGGACGGCAAACGCCTTTACCACGCGGGAGATACGGCCGTTTTCGGCGACATGCGAATCATCGCCGACCTCTATGCGCCCGACCTGTGCTGCCTGCCCATCGGGGACAGGGCCACCATGGGCGCGCGCCAGGCGGCGCTGGCGTGCGAGCTGCTGGGGGCCAGGCGCGTCGTGCCCATCCACCACTCGAGCCTGCCCCACTTGACGGGAACGCCCGAGGCCTTCACCCAAGAGGTGAGAAAACGCGGCCTGGATACGGAAGTCATCGTCCTTGCGCCGGGGGAGAGCGTAACGCTCTGATTTTTCTTTTCTTACGCGACCGGCCTCTCGATGAGTTCGAGCGTGTTGCCGTCCGGGTCTTCGAGATAGACGACGAAGCCGCCCGTGTTCGGGCCTTGCGTGACGGGCACGGGCGCCGAGACGAACTTGACCCCCCTGGGCTTAAGCGCCTCGTACATCCCTTTGAGATCATTGACGTTATAGGCGATGTGCGCGCTGCCCACGTTGTTCGTGGCCGTGTCTATCTTCACGCCGGGCGCGCCCACGTACTCGACCAGCTCGATGTTGTACTCCCCGCCCCGGATGAATACGATGCGGAGATCCGCGCCTTTGATGCCCGTCACCTTCTCGCTGTAGTCCTGTGGCCGCGTCTCATCCGAAAGTATTGTAAAATCAAGGGTTTCGCAGTACCACCCGGCAATCGCCACCGCATCCGACACGGTGAAACTCGTATGGTTGATGCTCACCAGACCCATCTCGCGCCTCCTCTTGCGCCATCGGTTCGGGGGCGCACGCCCCCCTTTTCCGCCGTTTTTTCCAGGCGCAATTATGGCATATCGCCGCATTTTATTTTCGGAAATTTATCGAAAAACCCCGTGAATTTATCTATATTTATCGAATTGTTTTCTGCTTTTTTCGCTTATTCCTTATTGTCGATTCCGGCGAAGCGGCCGGCTCGATTCCGACCGGGGAGAAGAACAATCCCGATGGTTGCCGAATCGCCGTTTCCATTTTCTTTCCTCCTAAAGTCGCCGGGAACAATTTTTCCCGCGCGGGATTCTCGCTCATTCCGACAAAAACGCTATGACGGCAAATGCGGGGAATTGCGGACTCGACCGCGACCGGGGGAAGCGTTCGCCGCAGGGACAACCGCTCCTCGGGGTTGTCCTGCCCCCCGTGGTTGTCCTGGCTGAGGACAGGCACGGAGGCCTGTCCCTACAAAACCGCAAACCCACCATGCGCGAAAGCCCCCCGGCAGGGGGCGACATGGGAGAGAGCGCAAGAAAAGCCCCCCTGACAAAGGGGGTTGGGGGGTTCGTAGCAAGAAGAGATGGGAAGGCCGTTTTCCCGCGTCCCTCGATACGGCCCTTGCGGGCCTACTCGGGATGAAGGGGTTGTTAGTTTTCCTCACCCTGAGTAGCCGCCGAAGGTCAAACGCGACTGAGAAAGAAGCGTTTGTATCGAAGGGGGCGCTCATGGGTCCGCGCCCTTCGTTGCGACGTCATCCTCGTCCGATGAGGGAAGGTCAAACCCGACCGAAGCGGAAGGAGCGATTACAATGGCGGGCCTGGTTTCGCCGTCACGCCGGAGCCCTTTCATCCGGCATCCTGTAGGGGCGGTTCGCGAACCGCCCTGCTTTGCGGACGGGGAGAGAGGCTTGCGGAGGTCGCAAACGGGGTGTCGCTTTTACCCCCCTGTCAAGGGGCTGTTGAAAAACCCCGAGAAGGGAGTTCGCGGTTTTTGTAGGTAGCGCTCCCTCCTTGGGAGCGCTACATATTATGCGGCCCTTTTGGTGGGAAATTGGTGCGGGGCGCATATATGTCTGACATATATGTCTGACCTACACATTCACATACGTCGAACCGAACCGCAGAGTCGGGGCTTTTTCAACAGCCCCGAGCGAAGAGGCAATACGCTTTTGCAGCGGACAGGCCCCGGAGCCTGTCCGAGGTCACGACCTGTCCCGGCGGGTGACGCGACGTAGCCGACCGAGGAGGAAGGAATTTCACTCCCCCCTTGAGGGAGGTTGTTGAAAAAGACCCCTTTGGAGTCAGGTTAAACCATCCTCACCCTGCAGAACGCCAAACAACCACTCCCCCCTTGAGGGGGAGTCGAAGAGGC
>LXNJ01000472.1_pt1 | contig 28448 bp, 22 predicted proteins | sample 809081 | NCBI WGS metagenome assembly LXNJ01 (sample SAMN04870510, study PRJNA318959) | sponge metagenome | biome: sponge; feature: marine sponge reef; material: water | host: Petrosia ficiformis | place: Greece: Milos, Mediterranean Sea | collected 2013-05-29 | depth 5-7 m | reverse complement strand
GGCCGTGGCCGCTGCGGAGGCCGAGTTGGCTGCGGCGCAGGCTGCTGCCGACGCGGCCCAGGAGGCTGCGGCTGCGGCACAGGCCCAGGTCGAGGCGGCGCGGGCCGAGACCGAGGCGGCGCAAGCCGAGGCGGCAGCGGCACTGGCCGCTGCGGAGGAGGCCGCGGCTGCTGCGGGCATCGACCTCAACAACGTGATCATCAGCACGCCCAGCCTCGTGGCGCAGGCCGACTACGCCCGGGCGCCCTACGTGGCGCCGGCACACGCGGCGGGCCTGCTGGCCTTCGGTGGCTACCTGTATCGCTATGACCCGCAGGGCGACTACGTCCCGGACCTGGCGACGGACTTCCCGGAGTTCTCCGCGGACGGCCTGACGATGACCGTGACGCTGCGCGAGGGGCTCGTCTACTCCGACGGCACGCCGGTCGTGGCTCAGGACGCCGTCGTCACGTTGGAGCGCGCCAGGGACGAGGGGCCGTTCGGTGCCCAGATGGCTTCGTTCGCGGGCGCCGAGGCCGTTGACGATCGCACGATCGTCTACACCCTGAACGAGCCGTTCAGTTGCCTCAACAACCAGATCGTCTGCAGCGAGAACATGCCCTTGCATCCGCACGAGCAGGTGCTGGCCGATCCGGAGGGGTACTTCGCCAAGCCGGTGAGCGCCACGCAGTACGTGGTTTCGGACTGGGTGCCCGGCTCCCCGACGATGGTGCTGGAAGCCAATCCCACCTATTGGGCCGGCGAGGCCGTCATCAAGAAGCTCACGCTGGCGTCGGCCACCGATCCGATCTCGCGGCTGCTGCAGGTGACGACGGGGGCCGCGGCCATGGGGTTCGACATTCCCGCGTCGGTCCGCGCCGACCTGCCCGACGACGTCATCCAGATCGTCCATCCCATCGGCGGCACGTTCTGGTTCGTGATCCGCAGCGACGTCGAGGGACCGCTGGGCGACGTGAGGGTGCGTAAGGCCCTGTGCCTGGCCATGGACCGCGACGCCATCAACGAGAGGGCGTTCCTCGGAACCGCCGAGCCGGGCGGCTCGATCCTCTCGAGGTACCGGAGCGAGTGGGACTACGAGGACATCGTCCCGCTGGAACGCGACGTGGAGGGCGCCTTGGCTCTCCTGGCCGAGGCCGGCTATGCCGACGGCTTCTCGACGCCACTGCAGACGATGGGTGCTCGCCCCGGTTGGACGGACGCCTCGACGATCCTGGCGGAGAACTGGGCGGACATCGGCGTCACTGCCGAGGTGCAGCCTCTGGAGGACGCCATCATCATCGACAACATCATCAACCGGGCCTACGACGCCATGTGGATAGGGAGCGGTGGTCCCAACTTCTCGACCCTGCGGACCCTGTTCTACCCGGACAACTTCTGGTCCAACTCGGTCGCGTTCGCCGACGACTCGGTGACGACCACATTCGACGAGTTGGCCGTGGCTATGCCGAGGGGTGACATGGAGGCGTCGCAGCGCCTGCAGACCGAGGTGCAGCGTCTGGCGCTCGACATCGGGGCGAACTACTGCCCCATGGGTGAGCGCGCCGTCCTCGTCGGCAGCCGCCTGTCGCCGGACATCCTGGCGATGATCCCGGCCTCCCAGAACTTCTGGGTTGCGACCGAGAGCGGTTAGGCAAGGACATCAACGGGCCCTCGAAGCGCCCGTAACCGGACTGCGGAGTGACCCGACCGACTCGAAGGACTCGGTCGGGTCACCTGCCGGTTCTCCGCCCGCAGCCGAGGCAGTGGACACTCTGTGCGCATGCCGAGCCTCGGCGCTGAGAAGATGCTGAACCCTCGGGGAGGCTCGTGGCGAACGAAGTGACGGGTTCGGTGCCGGCGACCGATGTCGTCGCCGCGGAGACCTCCAAGCGCGACCGCGTGCTGGCGCTCATCGGGCGGCGCCTGGTGCGGGCGATCCTCGTGGCGTGGGGAGTCTCCCTGCTGGCTTTCGCCGTCGTGCGTATCGTCCCGGGTGACCCTGTGGCGACGCTGCTCGGCGAGGAGGCCACTCCCGACCGCGTCGAGGTGCTGCGGGAGCGACTCCACCTCGACGGGTCGGTCGTCTCGCAGTACGGCAGTTGGATGGGCGATGTCGTGCGCGGAGATCTGGGGCAGTCGCTCCAGTCCACGAGACCGGTGCTGGACACCATCGGTGATCGGCTGCCGATCAGCCTGTGGCTCGTGGGGTTGGGCATGGTGTTCGCTCTGATCCTGGCGATACCGCTGGGCGTACTCGGAGGGCTGACGCGCTCGAACTGGTACAAGCAGGGGTTCGGCCTCGGATCGGCGGCGCTGATCGCCACGCCGCCTTTCGTCACCGGTGTGCTCCTGCTCCTTGTCTTCGGCGTGCGGCTCCAGTGGTTACCCGTCGCCGGCTACGTCGACACGTTCCCGCAGAACCTGGAGTATCTGCTGCTGCCGGCCATCGCCATCGGCATCCCAGTGGGCATGATCTTCGCCATCGTTCTGCAGGAATCCATCCGCGAGACCAACTCCGAGGAGTTCGTCGAAACGGGGCTGGTCTGGGGGCTCGCCAAGCCCCAGTTCGTCTGGCGCTACCTGCTGCGCCCTTCCATCGCCCCGGTGATCGGCCTCATGGGGTACATCGTGGGTGCCAACCTGGCCGCGGCGGTGGTCGTGGAGACCGTCTTCAACCTCGAGGGGATCGGCACCTACCTCGTCCGGGCGGTGCTGGCGCGTGACTATCCCGTGGTGCAGGGCACGCTGTTCACGTTCGGCTTCATCGTGGTGGTCGTGCACTTCCTCAGCGACACGGTGTCCGCGCTGATTGATCCTCGCGCCCGGACGCTGTCGTGACCTCGCTGGGTGACGCCGGGACTCGGTCCGCCGGATCGGCGGCGGCGGCGAGCAGCCTGCGCGGGAGACTCGCCGCAGGCTGGCGGGCCATGCCGACGAGCATGAAGTTCGGCATCACCATCATGGCGTTGATGATCATCCTGTCGATCGTCGTCCCGGCGTTCAGCCCTTACGACACGCGCCGGGGCGGCCCCGACGCCAACCTGCCCCCCGGCGGCGAGTACTGGTTCGGGACCGATCACCTGGGGCGGGACGTGTTCGCGCGCACCTTCGAGGCGGCGCGCATCGACATCATCCTGGCCGCGGCGGCGGTCTCGGTGCCGCTGCTGGTGGGCACCATCGTGGGCTCGATCATCGGCATCACGCGCAGCAGGCTGGTGCAGAACGCCGGGGACCTGGCGATCGAGGTCATCAACTCGTTCCCCACGCTGATCATCGTGATCGCGCTCGTGGCGGCGTTCGGACGGGGTACCAGGGGCATCCTGCTGGGGTTGTTCATCACGGCGTGGGCGCGCTACGCCAAGGTGGCGCGCGCCCGGGCTCTGATCATCCGCGACATGGACTATCTGGAGGCCGGCCGCTGCCTGGGGTACAGCCGCGCCCGCATCCTGGGTCGTCACGTGGCGCCCAACGTGTTCCCGCTGACGCTCGCCTACGCCGTCAGCGACTTCGTGGTCGTGATCCTGGCGGTTGCGGGTCTGTCGTTCCTGGGAGCCGGCGTCCAGCCCCCGACCCCTGAATGGGGTGCCATGCTGAACGACGCGCGCCTGCATATCTTCCGCGCCTGGTGGCCGGTGCTGTTCCCGGGCATCATGCTGTCGATCACGGCGCTCGGTGTGTCGCTGATCGCCCAGGGGATCGGCCGGCGCGCCTCGGAGAACCTCGTCGGATGAGGATCGCGTCATGCTGACGGTCGACGAACTCTCCATCGGGCTGGTCGGGCGGCGGGGCGAGACCATCCCCGTGGTCGACAAGGCCTGGCTGCACATCGGCGAGGGCGAGACCCTGGGCCTGGTGGGGGAGTCCGGATCGGGCAAGTCGATGCTCTGCCGGTCGCTCGTGGGGACCCTCTACCGTCACTCGGCCACGGTGACGGGCGGTTCGATCCTCTTCGAGGGGACCGAACTCACCGGAGCCTCCGAGGCGGTGTGGCGGAGCATCCGCGGGCACCGGATCGCGTATGTGCCCCAGAGTTCGCTGGCGGGCATCAACCCGGTGCTCACGGTCGGCACGCAGCTCATGGCGCTCGTGCGGGCGGCCCGCAGCGACACCGGCGAGGACGTCTCGCCGCGCGCCCGCGTGCGCGAGCTCCTCGAACTGGTGGAGATTCCCCGGATCGATTCGGTGATGCACGAGCGCCCGCACCAGCTGTCGGGCGGGATGCGCCAGCGGGTGGTCATCGCCGGTGCGCTGGCCCGCAATCCCTCCCTCCTCATCGCCGATGAGCCCACGACGGCGCTGGACGTTCGCGTGCAGGCCCGCATCCTGGACCTGCTGCGCCGGCTCCGGGAGCAACTGGGAATGTCGCTGTTGCTGGTGTCCCACGACTTGGCGGTCGTGGAGGAGGTGTGCGACTCCATCGTGGTCCTCTACGCGGGCGCGGTGATGGAGTCGGGATCACAGGATCTGGTGCGGGAGCAAGCCCGGCATCCCTACACGGCGGGACTCGTGGCGGCCGCACACATGGAGCTCGCCGGTGGTTACGAGCCGATCCCCGGTGAGGCGCCCAGCGTTGGCGCCTGGCCGTCGGCCTGCCGCTTCCACCCACGTTGCGGCCTCACGCTGCGCCTCGGCGACGGTGCCCCGCACAGCCGCTGCTGCGAGGGCACGCAGCCGCAGCCCGTCGAGCACGACGGGCGGCTCACTGCCTGCCTCTTCGCCTCGTCGATGGCCGCCGAAGGGGCGCCGACGGTCGGGGCGCAGGTCGCCGAGGGGCCCTCGACGTGACCGGCAACGGCGCGGGGCTCGCGGGCCACGACATCCGCGTCACTTTCGGTCGGGGCCACAACGCATTCAACGCCGTGGAGGGCGCCAACATCGACGTCTCCGAGCGCGAGGTCGTCGGGCTCGTCGGCGAGAGCGGGAGCGGCAAGACCACGCTCGGCAAGGTGCTGGCGCTGCTGCACCGGCCGACCCTCGGGGAGGTCCGCTATCGCGGAGAACCTCTCGAGATGCCCCGCGGGGGTGCGCGCAGCGAGGTGCGCGGGCAGGTCCAGATGATTTTCCAGGACCCGTACTCCAGCCTGAACCCCAAGCAGCGGGCGATTCACGCCGTGGCCGAGGTGTTCCAGGTGTGGCAGGGCACGTCACGCTCGGCGGCCCGCGACTCGGCGATGGCACTGCTGCGCGAGGTCGGGATCAGCGAGGAGCAGGCGCGGCTCTTTCCCTCGAGCCTCTCCGGCGGGCAACGTCAGCGGGTCAGCGTGGCCCGTGCTCTTGCCGTCGAGCCCCGGATCCTGATCGCGGACGAGCCCACGTCGTCCATCGACCAGTCGGCGCAGGCACAGCTTCTGGTGCTGCTCGGGCGTCTGCAGAACGAGCGGGGCCTGGGGATCCTGCTCATCACGCACGACCTCCGCCTCGTCCGCAGTTTCGCCGACCGGATGTACGTGATGCGCCAAGGAGAACTGGTCGAGAGCGGCCCGACGGGCGATCTCTTCTCGCATCCCGAACATCCCTATACGCGGGATCTGATCGACGCGGTGCCCGGCGGGATGTTCCACCAGGAGAATGCTGGATGATGCTGCGAGCCGGCCAATCGTTCATTCCGGCAGAGGCAGGATTCCATGGTCGAGCGAACCCGGCTTCGTCTGCGCTGGATTCCGCTGCAATCTCCTGATGCTCGCATTGGGGGGTCCGTCCCCGTCCGGGAACTCGCCGCCCTCGCCGGGTTACCTTCTGGCGCACGTCTCGTTCTGCATTCCACCGAGTTCCGAGGTTTGACGCCATGACCACAGACAGTGTCACCAACGGCGCCTTCGCCATGACCGTGACCGGACCGGTGCCCGTGAGCGACTTGGGGCCCACCCACGTGCACGAGCACCTGCACATCGACTGCCGACCGATCCTGCGCATCCACGGCTATCCGGTTGTGACCGAGGAGCCGCTCACGATGTGCACCGCCGCCGAGGCGCGCTGGAACCCCGGCGGGTTCCCCGACAACTACCACCAGACCGACGTGGAGCAGGTGCTGGAGGAGTTGGAGCCGTTCCATGCCGCGGGCGGGCGCACGATCGTCGAGGTGACGCCTCGCCACATGGCGCGGGAACCGCTGATCCTGCGGGACATCGCCGAGCGCAGCGGGCTGAACGTGATCATGGGCGGCTTCTACTACCTGGCGGCATCGCACCCCGAGGGCACCGCCGAGCGCTCTACGGAGGACCTGGCCGCCGAGATGGTCGACGAATGGCGCAACGGCGTGGACGACACCGGCATCCGCCCCGGCATCATCGGCGAGGTGGGCACCTACGATCCGGTGCAGCCCGAGGAGTTCCGCATGCTGCGCGCCGCCGCCTGGGCGCACAGCGAGACCGATCTGCCGATCACAATTCACCTGCACCCGTGGGGGTTCGAGGGGATCAAGGTGCTGGACGCCCTGGAGGCCGAAGGGGTTGACCCCGGACGGGTCATCCTGGGACACATGAACACCGCCATCGACAATCAGCCCTACCAGATGGAGTTGCTGGAGCGTGGCGCCAATCTGGCCTACGACCTCATGGGCTTCGACCACTCGCTGATCGGGCTGGGGAAGTACCCGCCCAGCGACTACGACATCGTGCAGGGCATGGTCGCGCTCGCCGGGCGGGGCCACCTGGAGCAGCTCTTCGTCTCCCAGGACATGGGTGGTGTGAAGACCCGGTTGCTGGCCTACGGAGGCTGGGGCTATGCCCACACGCTCAACCATGTGGTGCCACTGTTCCGCGACGCCGGTTGGGGCGACGACGAGGTGGAGACCCTGATCGTGGGTAACCCTGCCCGCGTCCTGGCAGTCGAGGGGCTGAGCGGATGACCACTGCCAGCCCCAAACTCCCGCTCGGCGTCGACGGCGGGCGCGCCGACCTCTTCGAGGAGTTCATGCGGCAGCCCTTCGGGCGGCACTCGCCCGATCTGCAGTCATTGCTCAACTACATGCGGGGAATCCCGCTCGTGGGCAAGCACTTCCTGCTGATGACCCGCTCCAACACCGAGTGGATGCTGGCCCGGTTCACCGAGGGCGACCCTCTGGGCGTCGAGCGCCTGCCCGAGGTCGTCTTCGATGACATCGAAGAGGCTGAGCGGTACGTTTTCCGGCTGCGCTGGGCGGCGCTGTTCGGCGGATTGCCGCCCTCCCGCCAGTCCGGCGAAGGTCGGAATCCATCGTCCGGCGATCCCGGTGCGAGTCTCGCGGAGGCTGGGGATCGCGAGTTGCCCGAGGAGCCGTCGGTGGTCCGTGCCGGCTTCGAGGGGCCGGAACTGCTCGCCTACGCCGACCGCCAGACGCTCCGGGCGGGCGAGGAGATCAACTTCAAGGCGTCGTGCTCGGGAGTCGAGAGCTACCGGCTCGACATCGTGCGCCTGCTGAGCCCCGACCTGGGCGACGGCCCGGACGTGCCGCCGTATGTGGCGACGGAGATGGCGACGCCGGTGTGCGGCGAGCACGCCGCCCGCCACCAGGACATCCATCCGGGATCGTATGTGCAGGTGCCTGCGGGTGCTGGAGGGCAAGCAGAGAGGGGCTTCACCATCGTGCTGTCGGTGTTTCCGACGCTCCTGGCGGCCGGTCATCAGATGCTGTTCGGCACTTTCTGCAACGACACCGCTACCGGTGCCGGCCTCTTCCTGGACCCTGACGGGCATCTTGGGTTCGTCGCCGGCGACGGGATGATCGGTGAGGTCGTCGGTAGCGATGTCGTCGTTGCCGAGTCCCGCTGGACATCTGTTGCCGTGAGTTGCGACGGCGCCGGTGGGGTGACGTTTCACGCGGGTGGTCACGCGTCGCACCGGCTGGAGGATCGAGGCTGGGTGCACGAGGAGCACCACGGCGGGCCGGCTGCCGGGCTCGGGGACGATCCGATCCTCATCGGGGCGGAGCAGACCGGGGCGGGCCACGCGGTCTCGTGCTTCAACGGCCGGCTTGAGCGCCCGCGGCTGTTCGGTCGCGCTCTGGACGGCGCTGAGGTCGAAGCCCTCGCCGAGCAGGGCCCCGCTGCGGCCGCCGACGATGCAATTGGAGACTGGGACTTCTCCGTCGGGATCGGTGGCGAGGACGTCTTCGACGTCTCGGGCAACGAGCGTCATGGCACCATCGTCAACATGCCGACCCGGGGAGTCGGCGGCTCCAACTGGTCGGGGCGGACCTCCGACTGGCGGGTGGCCCCCGAGGAGTACGGGGCGATCCATTTCCACAACGACGACATCAGCGACGCCTGCTGGGAGACGACTCAGAGTCTGCGCGTCCCCACCGACTGGGAGAGTGGCTGCTACGCCGGCCGCTTCCGGGCCGGCGAGGCGGAGTTCTGGGTGCCGTTCGCGGTGCGCCCGGCCGCGGGCGCGCCCACCAGCGAGGTGGCGTTCCTGTTGCCGACCGCCACGTACGGCGCCTACGCCAACCTCCGGATGCGCGTCCTCAGCGCCTTCAACGAGATGATCCACGGGCGCCTGACCACCCTCGACGAGACCGATCTGCTGATGCTGCGCTTCGGCGAGATCGGCGGGTGTACCTACGACAACCACGCCGACGGCAGCACGGTCGTGCACTCCTCGATGCACCGACCGGTCACCAACTTCCGCCCGCACGGCCGCATGTACAAGTTCTGCCAGGACCTGCTGATCGTGGCGTGGCTGGAGCGCACGGGCATGGCCTACGACGTGATCACCGACGACGACCTGGACCGGGAGGGTCTCGAGGCACTTGCTCCCTACCAGGTGCTGGTCACCAGCTCGCATCCCGAGTACACGAGCACGCCCATGATGGACGCCGTGGAGGGCTTCGTGCGCCGCGGTGGGCGGCTGATGAATCTCGGCGGCAACACCTACTGGCACCGCATCGCCTACCACCCCACTCGCTCGGGGATGACCGAGGTGCGCCGGCCCGACCTGCCGCGGCTCTGGCGCGCCGACGCCAGCCAAGGCCACGACACGTTCACCGGCGAGGCGGCCGGCACCTGGATCGGCATCGGCCGCGGGCCGCACACGATCGGCGGCGTGGGGTTCATCACGCAGGGCTTCGACACCTGCTCCTACTACCGCCGCACGGCGGCAAGCGGTGACCCGCGGGCGGCGTTCATCTTCGAGGGCGTCGACGACGAGATCATCGGCGACTTCGGCATCCTGCAGGGCGGGGCGGCCGGCTACGAGATCGAGCGGGTCGACGCCGCCCTGGGCACACCGGCGCACACGCTCGTGCTGGCGTCCTCGGAGAACCACTCCAACCTCTACGACCTCATGGTGGCGTCGATCGGCGACGTGCTGCCGAACACCGACCCCGATGCGCCCGAGAAGATCCGCGCCGACATGGTCTTCTTCGAGACGCCCGGCGGTGGGGCCGTGTTCTCCACCGGCTCGATCGCCTGGTCGGGCAGCCTGGCCAACTTCGGCTATGACAACAATGTGGCCGCCATCTCCGACAACGTGCTGCGCCGGTTCACCGATCCCGAGCCGTTCGCGATCCCGGCGGCGGGTTCCTGAGGTTCCTACAGACATGACTGATCTCACCGGCGTCGGGTACGGGGCTCTGGGAGCCGGCCTGGAGGGCCGCGGCGTCATCGTGACCGGCGCCGCCCGGGGGGTCGGCGCCGCCACGGCGCGGGCCATGGCTGCCGCCGGCGCCCGGGTGGCGGCCCTGGACCGCAATGCCGACGGGCTGGCCGAGGTGGTCGCCGGACTGGACGGCACCGGGCACCGTGCGATCGCCTTCGACCTGCGCGACGTGGAGGCCATCGACGATCTCGTGGCCGGCATCATCGAGGATCTCGGCGATCTGTGGGCGCTCGCCCACGTTGCCGCCTTCCTGCGGCGCCAGGACCCCGATGACGTGACACCGGAGGACTGGGACGCTCAGAACGATGTCAACGTGAAGGCCACGTTCTTTCTGAACAGGGCCGTCGGGAACGCCATGGTCGCCGCCGGTGGCGGCGGGCGGATCATCAACTTCAGCTCGGGCGGATGGTGGAACGGGCCGGTGTTCGGCAGCGACGCCTATCTGGCTGGCAAGGCCGGCGTGATCACGCTGAGCCGCGGGTTCGCCCGCCGCTACGGCCCCCACGGCATTCTCGTTAACTCGATCGCTCCCGGCCAGGTCGACACACCGATGCAGCACGATGATCTGCCCGCCGAGATAGAGGGGGCCTCGACGGAGGCGTGCCCGGTGCGCCGGATCGGCCAGCCCGAGGAATTGGCCGCGGTCGTGGTGTTCCTGGCGTCGATCCACGCCAGCTTCGTCAACGGCGCCACGCTCAACGTGAGCGGGGGCGGCCTCATCTACTGAGGCGACCGTGTCGGTGGTGACGCTTCGCGGTGGCGGTATCCGCCCGCTCACACTGATCCGAACGGGGTGCCCCGGCGGCGACATCCACTGCCTGCGCGGGGAGCGAGCGTGAGTCCGGGCGCGGCGCGGGAGCGCTGGGCAGTCGCGCCGGACGCCGTCTTCGACGGCAGGAGCGTGCAGCAGGCCCGCGCGGTCGTGATTGAGGGCGAGCGCGTCGTCGGCGTCGTACCGGTTGGTGCGTTGCCGGAGCAGATGGAGGTGCGGCGGCTCCCCGGCTGCACGCTGCTGCCGGGCCTGATCGACTGCCACACCCACCTCTCGGATTGGATGCTCCCTGGCTTCCTGGCGGCGGGCGTCACGGCGGTGCGCGACACCGGGAACGACCCGGCGTGGATCCTGCAGCGGCGCGAGCGCACCCGGTCGGATCCGATGGCCGGACCGGACATCCTCTGTTGCGGTCCCCTCCTGGACGGCGCCTCGGCGTTCTGGCCGCACATCGGCCGCTCGCACACCGACGCCACGGCGATACGCCGCTCCATCGACGAGATGGCCGAGCGCGGCGTGGATGCCGTCAAGCTGTACGTGCATCTCACGACCGAGCAGATCGGCGCCGCCGCGACGCAGGCGGACCACCGCGGCCTGCCTCTCCTCGCCCACCTCGGGCCGTCGGTGGACCTGGCGACGGCGGTGTCGGCCGGCGTGCGCGAGGTGCAGCACCTGACGGGCTGCGTGCACCACGTCGAGGGCTGGCGGACCAACGTGGACCAGGTGGCAGATTCTGCGGCGTCGCTGGCTGCGGCCGGCGTGGTTCAGTGCCCGACGCTGGTGGTCTGGGACCGGCTCTGCCGCCTGAACGACGCCGCTTTCCGCCACGACCGGCGCGACCGCTGGGTGCATCCGGACATCGCTGCGGTCTGGGAGCGTTTCCCGCACCGCACCGGCGAGGTGGCTGACCGGCTCGACCGCCAGCGCAGTGTCAACACCATGAAGCGGGTCTTGGGCGCTCTCGCCGGGGCGGGGTGCACCGTGGTCGCCGGCTCGGATGCGCCGTTCCCTCATCTCGTCCCGGGGTTCTCTCTCCACGACGAATTGTCATTGCTCGTCGACGCCGGCCTCGAGCCGGCCGCCGCCCTGGCGTCGGCCACGTCGGTGGCGGCCGACCAACTCGGTCTCGATGACGCCGGGCGTATCACGCCGGGATCGGTGGCCGACATGGTCGCCGTCGGCGGCGATCCTCTCGACGACATCTGCGTGCTGTCGGACGTGCGCCTCGTGCTGCGCCGGGGGCGGATCGTGGACTTCGACGCACTGGTGGCAAGCGCTGCAGAGGAGTTCTCGCGGCCGCCGAACGATCCCTTCTCGCGGCTGATGATCGACTTCGCCAGACCCCCGGCAGCCAGGGACTAGCCGAGGGTCAGGAATAGGACGGCGGTCACGCCGTGAGGGGGTTCTCCCAGCGAACCTCGCCGAAGCGGGCGAAGTCGGTGTCGACGCTCATAACCGTGAGGCCGTGCTCGATGGCCAGCGCGGCCAGCATGGCGTCCGGCACCAGATTGGCCGTCACGTGGTGTTCGGTGAAAAGGTCGCCCAGGATGGCGGCCGTGCGTCCCGTGGGTGGCGGGATCCAGGTCGGTTCGGCGTCGAGCCAGCGTTGCACGCAGCCCCACGCCTGCTCCGAGGTCAGAGGATTGGAGTAGATGCGGGGGTTGGTACCGATGCGAAGGAACGCTCCGATGGACTGCCACGGGAGCGCCACCCTGCGGCGGCCGTTCAGCACCGCCACCAGCCATCGCGCCGCCGGCTCGTGGTGCGGTGAAGAACTGTCGGCGGCGTACAAAAGCAGGTTGGCATCGATCAGCACGGCAGGTCGGTCTCGTCCAGCAAGCCGATCACGTCGCCGATGTTGGAGACGTCGACCTTCTGTTCCATAGCGTAGGAATCAAGCTTGTACAACGAAGGTGTCTGAGGCCTGGCCAATCCCGCGCGGACGAGGCGGTTGACGGCCTCGCTCACGCCGATGCCTTCGGATCGCCGCAGCCGGTCCACGGCAGCGGCCACGTCTTCTTGCAGTGTTAGTGTCGTGCGCATGTTGGAAGTCTAGCATCATGATGCATTCGATATATCATCAAGATGCAGTCATCGCATCGCCCCACTCGAACACCGGAAGTCCTATATGCCTGACGTGCCGGCTCGTGAGCCGAACCAGCATCCGCTGTCCGGCTACAGGAACCCGCCGTCGAGTACCCGCTGCTCGGCGCCGGAGGGGCTGTAGAGGAAGTACACCGTCACCGGCTCGTCGCCGTCGTTCACGAACTGGTGCTCGGTGCCCGGTGGCGTGTACACCACGTCACCGGGTGCCACCGGCCTGTCCTCGTCGCCGATCCGCGCCCGCCCCTGGCCCGAGAGGATCATCCAGACCTCCGTCGTTCCAGGATGGGAATGGCGCGTCCCGACGACTCCGGCGGGAATCTGCGTCATGCCGACCGCGAAGTCGCCCATCCCCTCCTGCAGCAGCGGGGACAGCAGCACCCGCACGTCGCGGGTGGCCGGGGCCGGCGTCACGAAGCCCACACCGTCGTCGCGATTCAGGAACAGGGGCGCGTCGGCCGTCGGGCTTGATGTCATGGGGTGGACCTCCTGATCGTGAGGCGAGAGCCGCCTCAGACCCGGCGCGGGTCGGTGTTGTCGTGAAAGGCGTACTCGGGCCCCTTGACCGTGCCCACGCCGTAGCCGGTGCCCCAGTCGTAGGGGGGTTCGCCGGCCTGCTCCTCGGCCCACTGCTTGAGGGGGATGTTGTCCCAGTCGGCGGCGAACCAGTACTGGGAGTCGGGGTGGTTGTCGGGGTCGGGCCCGAGTGGATGGGAGAGGTTGCCCATGGCGCCCAGCAACTGGCGGCGGATGGGGTTGCTGCGGGCGACGAGGTCGGGGTCCTGCTCCACGTGGCCCGACGGGCGGATCCAGCGGGGCGCGTAACTGATGTAGAGGGCGCGGCGCTCGTGCGTGCCCAGGTTCGGGCTGGCGGCGTGCAGCAGCGTGGGGCGCCACATCATGAGGCTGCCCGGGGGCACCTTCAACTCGAAGACGTCATCGGGGCGAATCTCCTCCCGCCAGCGGGCCCGTCGCTCCATGTCCCAGAGGTGGCTGCCGGGAACGAACAGGATGGAGGCGTGGCCGGGCTCGGCGGCGTCGGAGACGTACCAGCCGATCTTGAAGTCCAACCAGGGCATCGGTCCGTCGATGCCGATGCCCGTGAACTCCTCCTCGTAGTCGAAGTGCCAGCCGAGCGACAGGGCCGACGGATGCCGCCCCGGCGTCGGTGGCGTCCAGAGGATCACGCTGTCGCGGTTCTGAACATTCCAGCCCACGATGTCAACCACATAGCGCAGGATGTCCGGGCGGTCCATGAGGTTCAGGAACGCCTCGTGCTTGACGAGCCCGTTGCGGCAGCTGAGCTGTGCGTCGGGCGCCATGCCGCGCTCGCGGCGCAGCCGGGCGCCGACCTCCTCGAAGGCGTCGTTGAGCACCGCCACTTCGTCGGCGTCCAGGTACTCCTCGATGACGAAGAACCCCTGGTTGTTCAGCAGTTCCTTCTGTTCCGACGTCGCTGCCAATGCCACTGACATCCCCCCGTCCGGATCGGCTACCGGAACTGGAGGCTAACGGAGAATCGCGGGGTGATCCTGCCCGCGCCGCGGGCTCGGTGACCCTCACCCACGAGCGAGTATCGGCATCCCGCTCCCGATCCGAAACGAATCTGACTGCGCACTCGTCATTTACTAAGCTCCGCCGGACGTTTGGGTGGCGTGGCCGTTGCGAGCCACGGCCACGAAAGTGAGGGGGAAACATGATTTCCAGTCGTAGGAATCTCTGGGTTGTCGCCGCGCTTGCAGCGACGATCGCGCTGCTTGGCGGCGCCTGCGCTGCGGACGACTCCGCGCAGGAGGCAGCCGACGCGGCGATGGCCGAGGCCAGTGCCGCCCGCTCGGACGCCGCTACGGCGATGTCCGAGGCTCAGGGCGCCGGCTCTGCGGCCGCTGCCGGTGCAGCCGACGCCGCCGCGGCAGGAGCCGAGGCCGGTGCAGCGAGCGCTGCGGCAGACGCGGCGAACGCTGCGGCAGACGCGGCGAGCGCCGAGGCGGCCGCAGCAACAGCCGCTGCCGAAGCAGCCCAGGCTGCTGCAGATCTTGCTCTTGCGACCGCTGAGGGTAACGAGGGTGCTGTGGCTGCAGCCGAAGCGGCTCTTGCCGACGCACAGGCCGCGGCAGAGGCGGCCAGCGCCGAGGCCGCATCCGCCCGCCAGGAGGCCGCCGCCGCTCAGGCCGACGCAGAGGCTGCTCAGGCCGACGCCGAGGCCGCCCAGGCTGAGGCCGCCAGCGCCCAAGCTGAGGCCGCCGCCGCTCAGGAGGAGGCCGCTTCGGCCCGCGAGGAGGCAGCCGAGGCTCAGCAAGAAGCCGACGTGGCGCGCCACAACGTGAAAGCCATCGCCGGCGACTACGAGGCGGTCATCCGTCCCGCCACCGAGCGCTGGAAGATCGGCCACGCCGACGGCCTCGCGGGCATCCCGTTCACCGACTCGGTCACCGACAGCATCTACGAGGTCGCCGACGCAATGGGCGTGGACATCGTCTTCTGCGACAACGCCTACGACCAGGAGAAGACGGTCGAGTGCGCCAACCTGATCGTCGCTCAGGAAGCCGACGGCGTGATCTTCGCCAACTGGATCGCCGGAACCGAGGAGTTGATCGCCGGCATCTACATCGACAACGGTCTGCCCTGCATCACCTGGGACGGCCCCCATCCGGGTTGCAAGAACTTCGGTCCCGACAACTTCGAGGCCTCCCTCGAGGCGGGCCGCTTCCTGGCGGGCTTCGCCGAGGAGCAGGGCTGGGACCCCGCCGAGACCGAGTTGGTGGTTCTCTGGACCGCGGGGGTGCAGGTCATGGGCGAGCGTCGCGACGGCGCCATCGCCGGCGTGCTGGAGTCCTTCGCCATTCCCGAGGAGAACATCCACGTGGATATTCCCCACCAGGCCCTCGACGACGTGTTCCCGCTGGTGACCGACTGGGCGACCGCCAACCCCGACGCCCAGAACGTGCTTTGCTTCGGCCACAGCGACCAGCCCGGCGTGGACTGCGCCCTGGCGCTGGAGCAGGCCGGCTTCCTGGGCCGGGCTGCGGCGGTCGGACTGGGTGCCTCCGACGAGGCGCTCGTGGACCTGCGCGAGCGCACCGATGAGGAGTCGGTCTTCAAGGCCACCATCTCGTTCTTCCCCGAGCGCTACGGGCAGTACCTGGTGCCGGCCGTGGTGGACATGCTCGAGGGCCGGATCGTGCCCGACCGGGTCATCCCGTCGGTGTCCCCGGTCACCCGTGCGAACGTGCAGGAGCTGTACCCCGGCTAGTCAGCTTGCTTCGACCGTCTTGTGCGCCCCGGCACTTGCCTGCCGGGGCGCACACGCCCGGTCGAGCGTCTGTTCCCGTTTCGCCGACCCTCCGCGACCGTGATCCACAGACAATTCCGAATGAGTTCGAGATCATGATCATCCGTACCTGCTCGCCAACCTCCGGGAAGTCGTGATGCCCCCACTCCTCAGTATGAGCAGTGTGTCGAAGTCATTCGGTCACGTGGAGGCGCTCGTGGGCGTCGACCTCGACATCAATCCCGGTGAGGTGATCGGCCTTCTCGGTGACAACGGCGCCGGCAAGTCGACGCTCATCAAGATCCTCTCCGGCGTCTACTACGCCGATGAGGGGAGTTTCGCCCGCGACGGCGAGCCGGTGTCGATCACCGACCCCAACGACGCCATGGCTCTCGGCATCGCCACCGTGTACCAGGACCTCTCCCTCGTGGAGACGCGCCCGGTGGCCCACAACATCTACCTCGGGAGAGAACCGCGGCGCTGGGGCATCGTGTTGAACCGCCGCAAGATGGAACGTGATGCCACAGACCTACTGCAGCGCCTAAACATCACGCTTCCCTCGGTCCGCGTCGACGTGGGTGTGCTCTCCGGGGGGCAGCGCCAGGCGGTGGCCATCTCCCGGGCCGTGGCCCAGGGCGGTGACGTCCTGCTGCTCGACGAGCCGACCGCCTCGCTCGGCGTGGAGCAGACCGCGCAGGTGCACGATCTGGTCGTCGACATGAAGTCCCACGGCAGCGCCATCGTGTTGATCACCCACGACCTCAGCGACATCCTCGACATCGCCGACAGGATCGTGGTGCTGCGCCAGGGCCGGCTGTGGGCCGACACGCCCGCGGCGGCCACGACGCAGACCGAAGTCATCGGTTGGATCACCGGGGCGCTGCCCTCGCAGTTCACCAACGGCGGGTCGTCGTGAACCGGTTTCGGTGCCCGGGGGTGCGGCCATGACCGGCGATCTGGGTTCCCGAGTCGTGAGCTGGGCCGTGACTGATCGGCTCCTGTCGCCCGAAGAGCGCAAACACCGCTGGTGGCCGTTCAGGCGCCTCAACGAATGGACGATCCCCGGTCTGCTCATCGCTCTGGCGGCTCTGGTCATCTACGCCTGGCAGCGCTCCCCCTACTTCCTCACCGTCAACAACATCGTGAACATCGGTGAGAACATCTCCATCCGGGGGCTCATGGCCATCGGGCTCACCGTGCTGTTGATCAGCGGTGGGCTGGACCTCTCGATCGCGGCGGTGGCCGCGTTCAGTGGGATGTTCGCCGCCATGATGATCAACGCCGGCGTCAACGGCGCCGTCGCGGGACTGGTTGCCCTGGCGTGCGCCGCCACCATGGGGCTCATCAACGCCGTCATCATCGTGCGGCTCCGGGTCAACCCGATCATCGCCACACTCGGCACCCTGCTGCTGTTCCGGGGCCTCGCCTTCGTTGTCAGCGGTGGAGACAACATCGTCATCGGCGTCAACGCCTGGAGCCACTTCGGCCGGGGTGAGGAGCTGGGCGTCAAGGTGACGCTTTGGGTGTTCGCGGCGGTGCTGGTGTTCGGCATGTGGTTCATGCGCCACTCGTTCATCGGGAACAATCTGTACGCCATCGGCGGCAACGCCGCCGCCTGCCGGAATGTGGGCATGAAGGTGGACCGCATCCGCATGTGGTCGTACGTGGCGATGGCCATCCTGTCGGGCATCGCCGGCATCGCCTTGATGTCGCGGGGTGGAACCGCCCAGCCCGCCGCTTTCGAGGGCGCCGAGTTGGAGATCATCACCGCGGTGTTCCTCGGGGGCGTGGCCCTCACCGGAGGGCGCGGCAGCCTGCTCGGCACGTTCCTGGGCCTGATCATCATCGGTGTGATCACCAACAGCTTCGTTCTCACGAACGTGCCGATCTACTGGCAGATGGTCGTGCGGGGGATCATCCTGATCCTGGCCGTCTCCATCGACAGCATCCGCAGAGGCGGCGGCTACCGCTGACGGCCGCGTCCGGCGGGCTACGGCCACCCATCGGGGTCGGATCGGCGCCCTGCTCGGCGAGAGGGGAAGCCGCAGCGATCAGGTGTAGTCCCTGTACTTCTCCAGGTAGCGGACCGGGCGGCTAAGAGCGTCCTTGCGGAACGGGTCGCCCAGTTCCATGGTGCACATGACTTCGATGACGGTGGTGCGCCCGCCGTTCATCTGGGCGTCGATGGCTGTGGTCAGCGCCGGTCCCACCTCGTCGAGATCCCGAACCCGTATGCCGTCGGCGCCCATGGCCCGGGCAACCTCGGACCAGTCCTCGCCGCCGTCCAGCTCGCCGGCCACGAACCGGCGGCCGTAGAAATCCACCTGATTCTTCTTCTCCGCCCCCCACTGGCGGTTGTGGAACACCACCGCGGTGACCGGGATGTTGTGGCGCACCGCCGTCATGGTCTCCACCATGCTCATGGCCCAGGCCCCGTCGCCCACGTAGGCCACTGCCGGGCGGTCCGGCGCGGCCTTCTTGGCCCCGATGATGGTGGGCAGGGCGTAGCCGCAGTTGCCCCAGCTCATGGCGGCGAAGAAGGAGCGGGGCTCCTCGAAGCGCAGGTAGCTGTTGGCGACCGAGTTGATGTTGCCGATGTCGGTGGAGACCATCACGCGCGCCGGCATCGCCCGCTCGAGCTCGCGCAGCACCTGGCGGGGATGCATCCAGTCGTCGTGCTCCGCCGCCGCCTGCTTGATCATGTCCACGCTGAAGTCGTCGGTCTCCTCGGTCCAGTCGTCCAGCTCGGCCTCCCAGTCGGCCTTGTCCGTGGCGATGTCGGCGGCCCGTTGCGCTCGCGTGGGGTCGCAGGCCAGCTCCCGACCCGCCAAGCGCCGGCTGAGCGCGGTCGCCGCGGCTCCGGCGTCGCCGCAGATGCCCACGTCGATGGACTTGACCAGGCCGAGCATCTTGGAGTCGGCGTCCACCTGGATGATCTTGGCCCCGGTGGGCCAGTACTCCAGGCCGTGTTGGGGCAGCGTGCCGAACGGGCCGAGCCGGGTGCCCAGCGCCAGCACAACATCGGCCCGTGAGATGAGGCGCATCGCCGCCTTGGAGCCCTGGTAGCCGAGCGGCCCGCACCACAGTGGGTGCGACGCCGGGAAGGAGTCGTTGTGCAGGTAGCTGTTCACCACCGGGCAGCCGAGTCGCTCGGCCAGCGCCACCGTCTCGGCCATGGCGTCGCCCATCACGACCCCGCCGCCGGCGATCATGACCGGGAAGCTGGCCCCGGCCAGGAGTTCGCTGGCCGCGTCGAGGCTGCGGTCGCCGCCCGGGCCCCGATCGAGGTGCTGCGGCGCCGATATGTCCACGTCGATGTCGCCGTAGAAGCGGTCGCGCGGGATGTTGAGCTGGGTCGGACCCATCTCCGACAGCGCCCGATCGAAGCAGCGGGCCGTCAACTCGGCCATGCGGCGCTCGTTGTTGACGTGGCCCTGATACTTGGTGAACTCCTGGAACATCGGCAGCTGGTTGGCCTCCTGGAAGCCGCCGAGACCGATGCCCATCGTCCCCGCCTCGGGCGTGACGATCACCACGGGGCTGTGGGCCCAGAAGGCCGCGGCGATGGCCGTCACGCAGTTGGAGATGCCCGGGCCGTTCTGGCCGATCACCACGCCGTGGCGGCCGCTCACCCGGCTGAACCCGTCGGCCATGTGGGCCGCGCCCTGCTCGTGCACCACCGGTACCAGTTCGATGCCGGCCGGCTCGAAGATGTCCATGGCGTCCATGAAGGCACTGCCCATGATGCCGAAGATGGTGTCGACGCCGTGGGCGACCATCGTCTCCACGAACGCCTCGCTGGGAGTCATCCGAGTCATGTCTTCATCCTCCGTTGGACAAGATCACAGGGCGTAGGCGGCAGGTTTGGGCTTGAGCGGGCGGGCGTACCACAGCGGCCGCCGCAGACTGCCGGGGCCCGGCGCCGGGCGGGTCATGGCCAGCCACTCCCGGTACGCCGCGCGCGCCTCGGCGGTGTCCACCACCACGTCGCCGTAGTTGTCGCCGGGCTGCGCGGGCGCAACCCGCACCCGCTGGTGCCAGCACTGCATGCCCGAGATCGGGTCGGGCTGCACGCAGAAGGTGAGGTTCTGGTGCACACCGGTGTCGCTCCACCAGATGCGTTCGGTGTCGTCATCGGCGCTGGCATGGCGCTGCGGCCGGCCCCGGCGGCTCAGCCGCCAGACCGTGCCGTCGTTGCTGATGTCGGCGTCGCCGCCGGCCCAGGACCCGCCGCTGGAGGGATCGAGGCGCCAGCGACCCATGTGATGCGAGGCGGCCACCACACCGGGGCGGATGCCCTCGGTGCGCCAGGCGCCGATCACGAAGTGGCCGATCCGGGTGGTGATCCGCACCAGGCCGCCCACCTCGATGCCCAGAGCCTCGGCGTCGGAAGGATGGATCCACAGCGGGTGGCGATGGCTCAACTCCGACAGCCACTTGCTGTTGGCCGAGCGGGTGTGGATCAGCGTCGGGATGCGGAACGTGGGCAGCAGGATGCGCTCGTCGCCGGCCAGGTCGAGGTCCTCCCAGTGCACGTGGGAGGGAATCCAGGTCGGCGTGGCGTACTCGGGCCACCCCCAGTCGGCCAGCGTCTGGGAGTACAGCTCCAGCTTGCGTGACGGGGTCGGGAAGCCCTCACGGGCGGTTCCGTCCACCTGCACCGCCGGCGAGCCGTCGCCGAGGCCCGGCAGGTGCAGGCCGGCCAGATCCTCCGGCGCACCCGACCACGCGCCGGGGGTGCCGGAGCGGCGGAAGACGCCGGAGCGGTCGACGTGGCAGCCCCGCAACTCGGCCGGGTCCACCTCGCGCTCGTACGGCAGGTACATGTCGCCCTCCAGCGCATAGGCACCCCGGTCGCGCATGAACTCCAGCGGGGTCTGGTCCGCCGCTGCGGCGTCTTCGGCCAGGCCGGGCACCGCCGCGAACATGGTCCCGTAGTACTCGTCGGTGCTCATCGGCGTGCCGGGTTGGTCGGGGCTCTCGAACCAGCGGCGGATGCCCAGGGACCCGTCGGGGTCGATGCGCCACGACAGCTCGATCCAGAACTCGTTCTCCTCCCACACCTCGCCCGGGTTGAACTCGTGCGTGCGTGACTCGTGGCCCACGGCGTCGCCGCGGATCTCGGCGTAGCGGCGCAGCACCGGCTGGCGGAAGCCGATCCAGCGCCCGGCGTGCGTCTCGAAGCTGGCCACGTCGTGGCGTTCGGCCCCCACGCCCATGGGCAGCACGTAGTCGGCGAAGACGGCCGTCTCCGACCAGGTGGGCGTGAGGGCCACGTGGCAGGACACCTTCTCCGGGTCGCTGAGGGCCTCCAGCCAGCTGAACCCGTCGGGGTTGGTCCACACCGGGTTGTAGACCCTGCTGAAGTACACCTCCAGGCGGCCCCGGCCTTCGGCCAGGAAATGCGGCAGCAAGAACGACATCTCGTGATAGGCCAGCGGGTACTCCTGCGGCCAGCTGAGTTCGTTCCACTGCTCGGCCGGCGGAGCACCCTGCGGGTGCGGTGCCTTGTACTTGTTCCAGCCGTTGCCCGTGGTGCCGCCGACGGTGCCCACCGAGCCGGTGAGCACGTTGAGGAAGAACAGGCACCGCGCCGTCTGCCAGCCCCCCAGGTTGCCGGCGCCCGCGGCCCGCCAGTTGTGGGAGGCGAACTTCGTGGGGTGGGCGCCGATGATCTCCGCGATCTCGATGATCTGGGCCGCGGGCACCCCGCAGACCCGTTCGGCCTCGGCGGGTGTGTAGGCGGCGTAGTCCTCCGCCAGGGCGGGTCCCACCGAGTCGAACTCCGCCGGCCGCTGCGGGTGGCGCTCGCACAGGTAGACCTCCCAGTTGCACCAGCGCCGCACGAAGTCGCGCTCCCAGGTGCCGTTGAGCAGCAGCAGCCGGGCGATGGCCAGCAGCAGGAAGGGCTCGGTGCCGGGCCATGCCGGCAGCCAGTGGTCGGCCTTCGAGCCGGTGTTGGAGAGCCGGGGGTCGACGCAGATGACCGTCGCCCCCTTGCCCTGCGCCTCGATGATCCGCTGGGCGTGGGGGTTGAAGTAGTGGCCCGACTCCAGGTGTGACGAGATCAAGAAGATCACCTCGGCGTTGGCGAAGTCCGACGACGGGCGGTCGTGGCCCATCCAGCTCTGGTAGCCGATGCGGGCGTTGGAGCTGCAGATGTTGGTGTGGCTGTTGTGGCCGTCCACTCCCCAGCACTGGAGCACCCGCTCGGCGTAGCCGTCCTCGCCGGGACGGCCCACGTGGTACATGACCTCGTTGTGGCGGCCTTCGACGATGGCGGCGCGGATGCGCCCGCCGATGTCTCCGAGGGCCTCGTCCCAGCTCACCCGTTCCCATTGCCCGGCGCCCCGCACCCCGGCCCGCCGCAGCGGGTACAGAATGCGCTCGTGATCGTCGATCTGGTTGAGCGTGGCCGGGCCCTTGGCACAGTTGCGACCCCGGCTGGCCGGATGCAGGGGATTGCCCTCGATGCGGTCGATGCGCCCGGTGGCATGGTTGACGTGACAGACGAGTCCGCAGGCGGCCTCGCAGTTGAAACAGGTGGTGGGCACCAGGGTGTGATGGTGCTCCTGCCGGCGGGGCCAGGCCTTGGCGTCCAGCGAGGTGACGTCGTGCCAGGTCTCGTGCGGAGGGTAGCCGCGCAGTTCGGTCATGGTGCGCTCGCCATCAGGGAACCTGCTGAGTGCTCCACCGGCAGCTCCGGCCGGTCTCCTGGACGGTGGATTCGGGCCTCCGCCGGAATGACGAGAGAAGTTGTTGTCGACACGAATCAGCCCTCTGCTAGGACAGCGGGACGGACTGGCCCGCCCTCACGAAGCTGTCCTCGTGGAACCACATGCCGACGACAGCAGCGATCCCGGCCGCAGCGGCCGGCCACGGCCCCACCTCGGCCGCAAGGCCGACGGCGACGAGCACCACCGGGACCACGAGGCCCAGGGCCACCCCGCCGGCCCAGAAGCGGCGGGCGTAGCGGCCCCGTGTCATGGTTGCCAACGCAGCCTCGACGTGGGCCGTGCCCCGCGAGCTGAGTTCGGCTGCGACGAGCACCGCAGTGGCCAGCAGGCCTGCCAGCAGCACCCACTGGGTGGCGTCGCCGCCGGGCACGTCGACGGCCAGTGCCAACACGGCGAAGCCGGCGCCACCGGCCACCGCCGCCTGGGCGAGCAGCGTCGGCAGCAGCAGGGGCGTCTGCCAGAGGTCGCGACCCTCGCATTGAGCGAACAGGAAGGCGGTGTAGCCCGCCGTCGCCGCGGCCAGTACCGCTGCGGGCGCGGCGAGCACAGCCAACGCGCCGCCCGAACCGACCACACCGGCAATGAACCACGCCGCGCAGGCCGCGGCGAAAGCACCGAGGACCATCGCGCCCTTCACCACCCAGGACCGGCGGTTGGCCCGGGTGATGAGGTAATAGAACCGGTCCGGCCGGCGCAGGTCCCACACCAGCAGCAGGCCGGTGACCGCCAGGAACACGCCCGCGATCAGCGGCGGCGCCACGCCCACGGCGGCCTGCTCGCCGCCATGCCCCAGCAGCACCAGCAGCGCGGCGACAGCCATCATGCCCGCAGCCACTGCCTTGGTGACCAGGTAGCTCGAAACCTTGGCCTTCCAGGTCATCTCGTGGGCCGTGGTGTACGTGGTGCGGGCGACCACCCCATGACCGCCGGGTTCGGCGGTCGGGTGCTGGGCGGTGGTGTCGGCCCAGATCATCCCGTCGGGCGCGATCGCGGTGCGCAGCGGGTCGAGCGACGCCTGATCGGCGCCCCGGTAGTGCACCTTGGGCAGGGTTCCCTGCTCGGGGGCCCTCACCGCGGTGTCGCTGCGGGCGATGAGCTTGGTTGTCTCGTCGTTCGGGTCGTCGAGGTCTGCCACCTTGATGGCGTGGGTCGGGCAGACCACCACGCAACTCGGCTCGAGGCCCTGCTCGATGCGGTGGTTGCAGAAATTGCACTTGTTGGCGGTGTCGGTGGCCGGGTTGATGTAGATGGCGTCGTAGGGGCAGGCGTTCATGCACCCCTTGCAGCCGATGCAGTTCTCGTCGTCGAAGTCGACCACGCCGTTGGCCGCCCGGAACAGGGCGTTGGTGGGACAGATACTGATACAGGGCGCGTCGTCGCAGTGGTTGCACCGCATCACCGAGAAATGCCGGCTGACATTGGGGAACGAACCCGTCTCGATGTACTTGACCCAGGTCCGGTTCACGCCGAGGGGGACGTCGTGCTCGCTCTTGCACGCCACGGTGCAGGCGTGACAGCCGATGCAGCTGTCGCTGTCGAGCAGGAATCCGAGCCGGGTCACAGGCCGTCTCGGATACTCACAGCCGAGCTGCGGGAGAGCCGCTGGACCCCCGCGCACAGCAGTTCCACCAGGTGCCCGAAGGTGTCCTCGGGATCGTGGGGCAGCGGGTGGCCGTCCCCCGACTCGAGGTGGCTGAAGCCGTGGAATGCACTGCGCAGGGTCCGAGCCGCATGGACGCGGTCCGCCTCGCTGAGGTCGTAGCCCCGCAACGCCTGGCCCAGAACGGCGAGCACCCTCTCCACCGCCGCCTCGAGTTCGGCGTCTCCTGCGCACGGGTAACGGTCGGTGGCGGCATAGATGCCGGGATGATCCCGAACCATCTTGCGCCAGGCGTGGCCCACCGCAGCCACCGAGTCGTCACCGGACAGCCCGACGGCGGCGTCGGCGAGCCGCTCCGCCAGGATCTCCCGACCTCGGAGGCTGAGGCTGCGCAACAGATCGTCATAGCCGCCGACGTGGCGGTACAGAGCCGGCTGGCGCACGCCGAGCGTGCCGGCAACCCGGGTGAGGGTGAGCTTGTCGAGGCCCTCGCTGTCGGAGATCTCGGCCGCCGCCGCGATCACCCGCTCGCGGTCGAGCGGCCGCCGCTCCGACGGCGGCCTGTCCTGTCGCCGCGTCATGGCTGTCCACCTCTCGCCTCTGCCTCGATCCTCTGGGAGCACACAGCTCCGAAGTTAGCAGGTATAACGATCTGATTAGACTCGGCTGACATTGCGTGAGCAGCCTGGCAGGCGGCGATGAGGGCCACTGTGACGATGTCGTCGGCATCGCAGCCCCGCGACAGGTCGTGCATGACCCCTGCGGTGCCCTGCAGCAACGGCCCGTACGCTCGGGCACCCCCCAGCCGTTCGGTGATCTTGTAGGCGATGTTGCCCGAACCCAGGTCCGGGAAGACGAACACGTTGGCCCGGCCCGCGATCTCCGAGTCCGGGGCCTTCGACCGGGCCACCTCACCGGCCCAGGCCGCGTCGAACTGCAGCTCCCCGTCGATGGCCAGCGACGGGGCCCGGCGGCGTACGAGTTCGGTGGCGGCACGCACCCGCTCCACCGCCGGACCGGCCGCGCTGCCCTTGGTGGAGTACGACAGCATGGCCACCCTGGCCGTCTCGCCGACGAGCGCTTCGTGCGTCGCCGCGCTCGCGATGGCGATCGAGGCGAGTTGGCCGGTATCGGGTTCGGGCACCACGCCGCAGTCGCCGAAGGTGATCGGCGTCCCATCGGGCAGTACCAGCAGAAAACAACTGCTGACGGTCTCGACACCGGTAGCCGGCCCGATGCACCAGAGGGCGGCCCTCACCACCTCCGCGGTCGGCCGCGTCGCCCCGCCCACGCAGGCGTCGGCCTCGCCGGCCGCAACCATGAGCGCAGCCACGTGGAGTGGGTCATCCGGATTGATGCGCTCGTTGTGCGGGGAGACCTCGGCCGCGGCCCGCACCGCCGGCGAGCGGTGGGCGGCCGGATCGCCGATGAGAACCGGGACCGCCAAGCCTTCGGCATCGAGGCGTCCGGCGGCGTCGATGGCCCGCCCGTCGTCGCCGTCGGCCAGCACCACCCGCAGGCGCGCGTCGCGGGCCCGCCGCCGCCACGACTCGGTAACCGGTGTGCGGTCCGCTCTCGGCGGAGCGTTGCTCAACCCTTGCCCCGCCAGGGGATCAACCGCTTCTCGGACATCCGCATGGCTGCGTCCATGCCCACGCCCAGGATGCTGATGAGGATCACCGCCGACAGCATGGTGTCCAGCAGGAAGAACTGGCGGGCCTTGAATATCGTGAACCCCAGCCCCGAGCTGGAGCCCAGCAGCTCGGCCGCCACGAGGGTGCCCCAGCACACGCCGATCGCCACCCGCAGTCCGGTGAAGATCTCCGGCAGGGCGTTGGGCAGGATCACGTGGCGCAGCACCTGGATCTTGGAGGCTCCCAGCGAGTAGGCGGCGTGGACCTTGGTGGTGTTCACCGCCAGCACGCCCGAGCGGGCCGCAATCACCATGATCCAGATGGCTGCGAACAACAGCAGGTTGACCTTGCCCTCCTCGCCGATGCCGAACCACACGATGAACAGGGGGATCAGCGCCAAGGGCGGTATGGGCCGCAGCAGTTCGACTATGGGGTCGAAGATGCCCCGCCAGCGGTTCGACAGGCCCATGGCCAGGCCGATGGGCACACCCGCCGCAACACCCCAGAACAGCCCCTTGGCCAGGCGGCTGAAGCTGTCCCAGACGTGCTCCCACAGGGTGACGTCGCTGTAGCCGTTGCGGCCGAAGTCCCAGCCGGCCTCCACGACCTGCACCGGACTCGGCAACGTTCGCTCGGAGATCCACTGTGTGTACGAGCAGGGCGGCAGCCCCGGGAAGTCCTCGGGCGCCTCGGCCGCTGCGTCGCAGTCTCTTAGCAGGTCGCGCTGCTTGTAGCTCTCGTTCTCGGTGAGGTTCGCTCGCACGTCGTCGGCGTAGGCGTACCACTCCGAAGGCAGCCCCCACGCGGTCGTGGCGATGAACCAGACCGCGATGATCAGCAGCAGGCTGACGATGGTCCAGCGGAATGCTCCGCTCACCTCGGCGGCGTCGCCGAAGGTGACAGTCTTGCGAGCGCCCTGACCCGTGGGTCGGGAACCTCGGCCGAAGGGCCGGCGCAAGGCGTTCGACACGTTGCCCAACGTGGATCTCAATGCGTGGTCGCTGTGTCCCTCGTTCCTTCCGGCGCCGTTGTTCCCGTTGCCCCGGATCAGGACGACATCGGACTGTCCCGGCCGCTTTGATCTCTTGATCATCATCCGCCCCCCGCCGTTCCCATGATCTGTTCCTCCATCTCCCAGATCATCGTCAGGATTTCCTCCCTGGTACTTATGAACTCCTCAGAGGTCTTGAGTTCGCGTGCGTCCTCAGTGGTCAGAGCCTCGTGAGCGAATGGCAGGTCGTAGGTCCGCTCGATGCGCCCGGGCCGGGGTGCCATCACGAACAACTGGTCGCCCAGGTACAGCGCCTCCTCCACACTGTGGGTCACCAGCACGATGGTCTTGCCGGTCTCGTGCCACAGGTCCAGCACCAACCGCTGCATCTTCTCTCGGGTGAGAGCATCGAGGGCTCCGAGGGGCTCGTCCATCAGGATGATCCGGGGGTCGTTGGCCAGGCAGCGGGCGAGGGCCACGCGCTGCTGCATTCCGCCCGAGAGCTCGTAGACGGCCTTGTCGCCGAAGTCTTGTAGACCCACGATGCGCAGCAGATCCTGCACCGCCTCGCGCGAGGCGGGCCGGGAGCGGCCGTTCATGCGGGCGCCGAAGCCCACGTTGTCGTTGACGCTCAGCCACTCGAACAGCGCCCCTCGCTGGAAGACCATGCCCCGATCCTGGCTGGGCCCGGCTATCGGCTCGTCGCCCAGCCTGGCCACGCCCGCAGTGGGTGCCAGGAAGCCGGCCAGGATGTTCAACAGCGTGGTCTTACCGCAGCCCGAGGGGCCCAACAGAGTCAGCAGGCGTCCGGGCTCCAGGGTGAAGGACACGTCGCGCAATGCCTCGACCTTGCCGCCGTCGGGCAACTCGTAGGTCATGCCGAGTTTCTCCACCACCAGGGGGCTCCGGGTCCGCGGTTCGGTGACCTTCTCCACCTTCGCCGGGTCGAACCGCACCTCGGGGCGGGCCAGCATGAACCACGCCCGACCGAGCATGAACACCGCCAACAGCAACGCCGAGTACGGGATTGTGGAATCGTTTCGCTGGATGTAGGCCAGGGTGACGGCGACGGCGGCGCTCACCGCCAGGGCCAGCCACACGAACCGGGCCAACTCCGCCTGCCGGGATTCGGTGGATCGCCGGTACACCATCAGCAATCCCAGCAGGGCCGCCCCGCCCAGCAGGGACACAACCTGCTGCCAGAGTGCCGCCGTATCCCGGAAGCACAGGACCACCCCGCCCAGCAGCGCCCCGACGGCCATGAGTTGGCCGACCAGCAGGATTCCGTCGCTGGGCCGCGAGCCCCGATCGGCCGGGATGAACCGGCGCGCCCGAGTGACCAGCAGGTCCACGATCATGCCGGCCGCCGCTATCGCCGCCACGTACCAGGCAATTGTCTTCAGCCACTTGGCCGCCTCGACGACGAACCAGGTGATGGCGTCCCATGCGGTGGCCAAACCGTCGACGAATGTCTCCATCGATCCCTCCTTCTTGAGTGTCCGGCAGGTTGATTGGACGGGCCATGAGCGGCCCGCTCGAACTTGGTTCGAGCGGACACTAGGCGTTTCGGGCTATGGGGGCGGACGGACGGGAGCTAGGGGAGTGGCGCCCGTCCGCCTGCGCTTCGGGTGCTATCTGACGGCTTCGAGGAAGCTGGTGTCGACGAAGGGGTCGTAGCTCCGCAATGCGGAGTCGATCTCGCCTAGGGCGACGAAGAAGTCCATCTGCTCCTTCATGACCTGCTGCACGGTGCCGCCGAGCCACGCCTCGGAGAGCTGGGTGTCC
>LXNJ01000470.1_pt1 | contig 28513 bp, 27 predicted proteins | sample 809081 | NCBI WGS metagenome assembly LXNJ01 (sample SAMN04870510, study PRJNA318959) | sponge metagenome | biome: sponge; feature: marine sponge reef; material: water | host: Petrosia ficiformis | place: Greece: Milos, Mediterranean Sea | collected 2013-05-29 | depth 5-7 m | reverse complement strand
ATCACCGCCGGCGACACACCCGTCCTCATCGTCCGCACCCCGGACGGGCAAATCACGGCCCTCGACGCCACCACCTGCACCGAGATCCCGCCCACCGAACCGGCCTAGGTAGACTTCTCGTTTCATGCCCACCGAGCCAGCCGACAACCTGCGCCGCGCTGTCCCGGGACTCTCGGAGGACTGGCCGCACCGTGTCGCCGAGCGCATCGTCCGGCTCGTCGCCCGGATCCGCAAGACCACGGATCGTCCCAGCGCCAATCTGGCGCGCCGGCTCGTCTACGGCTTGGTCATGATCGTCCTGGGCATACTGATGTTCGTATTCGGCGTGATCGGTCTGGTCCGGCTCATCGACGCGTACCTCCCCGCTGACGTGTGGGCCACGTACGCGCTGCTCGGCGCGTTCCTCAGCGGAATCGGGTTGCTGCTGTGGGCGAAGCGGCCACGGCGCGCCGCCTCCTGACCGGCACCGTGAGTCCAGCGCCCCACGACGTCGTCATCCTCGGCTCGGGCCCGGCAGGGTTGACGGCCGCCATCTATTGCGCCCGTGCCAACCTGGCGCCGCTGGTGTTCGAGGGAGAGCCCTCCTCCACCGGCGACCAACCCGGCGGGCAGCTCATGATCACGACCGACGTCGAGAACTATCCGGGCTTCCCCGACGGGATCATGGGGCCCGAGCTGATGGCCGCGTTCCGGGCCCAGGCGGCGCGGTTCGGCGCCGAGTTCCGCACCGAGAAAGTGGTTCGCGTGGACTTCTCCGAGCAGCCCTACCGGCTCTGGGTCCGGGGTGAGGCCGGAGCCGACTCCGCCGCCCGGGCCCGTGCAGTGATCGTCTCCACCGGGGCCCGATCCCTCATGCTGGGGCTGCCGGCGGAAGAACGCCTCATCGGGCGCGGCCTGTCGACGTGCGCCACCTGCGACGGCTTTTTCTTCCGCGGTCGGGAGATCGCCGTGGTGGGGGGAGGCGATTCCGCCATGGAGGAAGCGCTCTTCCTCACGAAGTTCGCCACCAAGGTGACCGTCATCCACCGCCGCGACCAGTTGCGGGCCTCCAAGATCATGCAGGACCGCGCCTTCGCCTCCGACCGCATCGAGTTCCTCTGGAACCACGTCGTGACCGACATCGTCGGCGCGGAGGCGGTCGAGGGAGTGCAGGTGCGCCATACCGAGACCGGCGCCGAGCGAATCCTGCCGCTGGCCGGGGTGTTCATCGCCATCGGCCACCAACCCAACACCGATCTCTTCCAGGGCCTCCTCGGCATGAAGCCCAACGGTTACCTCGTCACCGAACCCGGCTCCACCAGGACGAACGTGCCGGGGGTGTTCGCCTGCGGCGACGCCCAGGACGACGTCTACCGCCAAGCGGTCACCGCCGCCGGCAGTGGCTGCATGGCAGCCATCGACGCCGAGCGCTGGCTCGAGGCGCAACACGACAGCGGGCACGGGTAGCGTTGGAGGGGCAACGGCGCACGCGCCGCCCGGACCCCGATAATCCCCAACCCAGCACCCCGCCGGGCGCTGCTGACCGAACGGCACTTGGAGGACACATGGCAGGCATCACCACACTCTCCTCAGCGACCTTCGACGAAACCGTCGGCGCCGCGGCAAAGCCGGTGCTCGTGGATTTCTGGGCCGAGTGGTGCGGTCCCTGCAAGATGATCGCCCCCGTGCTCGACGAGCTCGCCAACGAGCACGGCGACAGCATCACCTTCACCAAGCTGAACGTGGACGAGGCTCCCGAGGTCGCCCGCCGGCAAGGGGTGATGAGCATTCCGACACTCATCGTCTTCAAGGGCGGCCAGCCCAGCAAGCGCATCGTCGGCGCCAAGAGCAAGGCCGCCCTGCTCGAGGACCTCGCCGAGTTCCTCTAGACCGCGGCAGGCCGCCGGCGCCGTCCGGGCGAAGGGAGACCACCGATAGCCAGCGAGGCGCTGCCTCTCAGGGTCGGTACGAGCGGTCCCGCCGTGCGCGACCTGCACCGCAAGCTGACCGCAGCCGGCGAGACCGGCCTCACTCCGTCGGAGGTGTACACGGCTGACACCGCCGGCGCAGTGGAGCGCTTCCAGCAGAGCCGCGGCCTGCCGGCCGACGGCGTCTGCGGACCGGCAACGTGGGCCGCGCTGGTCGAGGCCGGCCACCGCCTGGGGGATCGACTCCTCTACCTGCGGACGCCTTACCAGCGCGGTGAGGACGTGGCGGACCTGCAGCGACGACTGGGCGCCCTCGGCTTCTCCGCCGGCCGCGTCGATGGGATTCTTGGGCCGGACACGGCCGCCGCCGTCAGTGCCTTCCAGCAGAACGCGGGACTCACCGCCGACGGGATCTGCGGACCGGACACCGTGGCCGTGCTCGGCCGAATCCCCTCGGGCGACAACCACAGCATGGAAATGCTCCTCGAGCGGGAACGCCTTCGCAGTAGGCCGCGCCTGCTGCGCGACGCCCCGATTGCCCTCGCCGGCGCCGACTCCCTCGTCGTGGCGGCAGCGCGCCTGCTGCGCCGCCGCGGGGCCGCCGTGGTCGTGCTGGCTCAGCGAGACGGCTCCGCCGTGGCCGCCGCGGCCAACGAACTCGACACGGCCGTTCTGCTCGACGTCCACTTGGCAGACGATCGAACCTGCGAAGCCTTCTACTTCGCCACGGAAGGCTTCACCTCCACCGGGGGCAAACGGCTTGCCGAGTTGCTGGCCGGCGGGCTGGGCGAGATCCTCGAGCAGCCGGGAGCAGCCGCGGTCGGCATGCGCCTTGCCCTCCTGCGGGAGAGCCGGATGCCGGCGGTCGCCTGCCGGCTGGGGCCGCCACCGGTCGCCGTCGAACGCCAGGCGGCGCTCGCCGAGCGCATCGCCCGGTGCCTGGCGGCCTGGATCGCCGAGCCGCTCTGAAGAAGGGGCGACCACTTCCCGGTAGACGAACACATGTTCTTCTACCGGCAGACGGGCCTGCTCCCGCCTAGCCCGTCACAAGGTGGTAGATGCGCTCCAGGTCGTCCAGGTCGGCGAACTCCACCGTCAGGCGTCCCTTGCGCTCGCCGATCTCCACCCGGACGGTGGTGGAGAGGAACTCGCTCAGCAGGTTCTCCAACTCCAACAGCGCCGACGGCTCTGCCGCCGGCACGGCGGGCTCGCCGTCGGCGCCGGAGGGAGCGCCTGGGTGCCGCGAGTCCCGCGCCGGTTCGAGCTCGCCTGCCGGCTGCCGCACATGGTTCTCCAGTTGACGCACCGACCAACCCTCGCTGACCACCCGCCGGGCGAGGCGCGCCTGCTTGTCAGGATCGTCGATCGTCAGCAGCGCCCGCCCGTGCCCGGCGGAGATCTGGCGCGACGCCACGAGTTCCTGCACCGCTGTGGGGAGTTGCAGCAAGCGCGTCGCGTTCGTGACCGCGGCCCGGCTCCGGCCGACCCGGCGTGCGACGGCCTGCTGCGTGAGACCGAAGTCCTGCTGCAACTGCAGGAAAGCGGCGGCCTCCTCCAGGGGATTGAGGTCCTCGCGGTGAAGGTTCTCGACCAGCGCTTCTTCGAGCGACTCCCGCTCCTCAACATCACGGACGAGCGCGGGGATGGTCCGCAGTCCTGCCCGCTTGGCGGCGCGCCAACGCCGCTCGCCGGCGACGAGTTCGAACCGATCGGCGTCGAGTTGGCGGACCAGAACCGGCTGGAGCACGCCGATCCGGCCGATGGAGTCGGCCAGCGCATCCAGCGGTTCCTCCTCGAACTGGCTTCTCGGCTGGTGGCTGTTCGGCACGATGCTGGACACTGCGATCTCGCGATAGCCGCCGCCGACGCGCCCTCCGGTGGGGATCAGGGCATCCAGGCCACGGCCAATGCCTCTCTCAGACTGCGCCATCGGCCTCGAACTCCTTGGCCAGCAACCGGTACGTCAACGCGGCGCGCGAACGCGGCGAGTAGGCGGTGATCGGCAGCCCGCTGGCTGGCGCCTCGGCGAGCTTCACCGACCGCGGGATCGCCGTCCGGCACACCCGCTCCTTGTAGAGACCGCGAACCTCCTCGATCACCTGGCGGGAGAGATTCGTTCGGGAATCGTGCATGACGAGCAGCAGTTTGGACAGCACGAGTTCGGGATTGAGATGCCGGCGGATCTGGTCGACGTGCATCGTCAACTGCGCCAACCCCTCCAGCGCGAAGTACTCGCACTGGATCGGTACGAGCACCTCCCGGACGGCAGTGAGCGCGTTGATCGCCAGCAGCCCGAGGGCCGGTGGACAATCCACGAACACGTAGTCGAAGTCGTCCTGAACGCCGGACAGCGCACCCGCCAGACGGCGCTCCCGGTTGAAGGCCGACTGCAACTCGATTTCCGCGCCGGCCAGATCCAGATGGGACGGGACGGCCATCAACCCGTCGACTGCCGTGGGAAAGATGCAGTCGGCGATGGATCTGCCGTCCAGAATCACGTCGTAGACCGACGTCTTCAAGGAGCGCGGGTCCAAGCCGATTCCTGTTGTGGCATTGGCCTGCGGGTCGAGATCCACAACCAGCACCCGGCGCCCCAACTCGGCCAGCGCAGCCCCGAGATTGATCGCGGTCGTCGTCTTGCCCACGCCGCCCTTCTGGTTGGCAACGGCAATCGTGCGGCATTCAGACGTCACAGAAGCAATACCTCCGGCGGCGGGACTGGACGACATACTACCGAACGGCGCCTCGGCAAGGGTTCATGTTTCACGTGAAACATTCATGACGGGCGCGCCGGCGCGCGCGAATGGCCTGCAACCCGACGATCAGTACAAGGGCTCCCGTTGCATCGCAGCAGTCCGCCGCGGGAACCGTGGCTCGTGAGGCGCCGACTTGAGGAGTTCGGTGTAACTCGGCGCCGCACCGGTACTCCGCACGGACAACCCCAGTCCGGCCAGCGCCCCCGCCGGCCAGCGCGCCGAGTTGCCGGCCTCGGGCTCGCTGACGAAGAGCCGGCCCCCGAGTGTCAGGAACCCCGTGGCACACTCTGCTGTCAGCGCAGGTGGCCCGAACGACCGCGCCACCACGAGATCGAACGATCCCGCCAGGTCCGGATCCCGACCCAATTCAGCAGCGTCCCCACGTCGGAACGCAGCCCGAGCGCCGATCCCCAGGAGTCCGATGCCCCACGACACGAGTGCCTCACTCCGCGACCGCCGATCGACGAAGACCCACCTTGTTTCCGGCCAGCATGTCGCCATGACCAAGCCCGGCAGACCCCCACCGATCCCCAGGTCGAGGCAGCGAGCCTCCCCCGGATCGCCGACCTGACGCGCCATGCCCACGGCATGCGCCACCTCTCGCTCGGCCGATGTCGCTCGCCCGACCAGGCCCTGCTGCTGCGCGCGCGCCAAGACCCGGAGCAGGCGCCGCTCGTCCGGCGGGTGCTGCTCGTCGGGCGGTCTGTCAGTCGCCAGGTCGAACCACCACGCGGCGGCGGGGCTCCTCGCCCTCCGAGACCGTGTCAACGCCTGTTATGCCGACGATGGCATCGTGCACGATCTTCCGATCAGCGGAGTTCATCGGCTCCAGGACTTTGGGCGTGCCGCTCACCGCCACGTCTTCGGCAACGCGTTGTGCAAAGGCCTCAAGTGCCTCCTGCCTGCGCCGGCGGTACCCGCCGACCTCCAGGCGCACCTTGCTGTGGCGGCGTCCCTGCGCCTGCCGTTGCACGATGACGCGCAACAGTTCTTCGATCGCTGTGAGCGTCGTGCCGCGACGGCCGATCAGCAGCCCGACCTCCTCGCCGTCCAGGACCACCTCCAACGTCCCGTCGGTGTCGCGGTTCGTCTCCACGGTCGCATCGATGGCGAACGCCTCGGCCAGCTGCTCGGTGAACGCGCTGAGCAACTCCTCCTCGTGCGCCAGTTCCATTGCTCCGTCGCGGCTCTCGGGGTCACTTGTCTGCATCTTCTCTCCTCTGCCCTTCGCTTCAGAAGTCGGCGCCTTGTTGCCGGGTTCGTTCCTGCGTCGACCGTCGGTCGCCCGGCCCGCTCGACGGCGCTCACCGGGATTCGACCGCGGCGATTCCCTCGGGGGCTTCTCCGGCGGCCGTGCGTCTGTGGATTTCCCGCCCGCGCCATCCCGCGGCGCCGCCCTCGGCGACTTCTTGGGCCCCTCGTTGCGGGAACCTCCCCCACGCGCGGGGCGGCGCTGCCGGCCCCGGCGTTCCGGCGGCGTCTCCACTCGCGGCATGATGCGCGCCCGAATCTGTGCGTTCGCCCGTCCCAACCCCAGAAGCCCGCGTTGCGGCTCCACGAGAATCTCGAACTCCGCCTCCCGCTCGTCCACGCCGAGTTGGTCGAGTGCCACTTCCTTGGCATCGGCAACCGTCCGGGCCTCAGTCACTATCCACTCCATGAGCCTCTCACTTCTTGTAGCGCTTCGCCCGCCGCTGCGGCGCGCCCTTCGGCGTCACGCGGCTCGGCAGCGGCTTGGGCGCGGGCATATCCTTCTTCTTAGAACGTCTGTTCGCACGCTCGCTCGGCTTCCGGGCGGCGCGTTCGTTGCGCCCACCGGACATCGCCGCGCGAGCAGTCTCCGGACGGGCCGCCTCGCGAGCCGGGCGCTGCGGAACGGCCCGCGCTGCGGGCGGGACCGGCTTCGGCTTCGGCGCGCCGCCGGTCACGGGGCGCTCGCGCCCATGGCGCCGCGGATCGGGCGGGCTGGCGAGGCCCAGTCGCTCCGCCAGGCCCCGCGGTTGCTCGGCCGGCTTCGGGGGCGGGGGTTCCTCCCCGCTGTCGGCGGCCACCTCGAGGGCGGCCTTCCGCTCGGCCTCCTCCTCCGCGAACGGCCGGTAGTACTTCCGCGTGATCACCGCCTGCTGACCGATGCGGATCACGCTCTGCGCGTTGTAGTACAGCACCAGACCCGCCGAGAAGCTGAACGAGATGATCGGCAGGAAGACAGGAATGACACGCATCATCATCCGCGCCTGCGGTGTCTGCTCCTCCGCGGACATGCGGCCGCTGATCTGGCGCTGCTGGTAGTAGCCGAGCGCCGCCACCAGAACGACCATGCCCAGATACGGCAACCCCGACACGAACGAGTTGCGCAGTGCCGAACTGGCGCTCTCGGCGAGATCGAACCCCCAGGCGCGCATCTCGGTACTGACGACGAGGTCCTGGTAGAGCTGGCTGTCCGTGTTCAGATAGTCCGGATTGAACGTCTGTTTGGCCGCGCCCTGGATCTGTGGTGCGCATTCGACACCGGGCGTGGCCGCGCACGTTGCCGCCGCCTGGCCGGACGACCAGCCCAGCACTGAGGTCCGCCGGGTCAGCCCGCGCAGCACGTAGAAGAGCGCGATGAAAACCGGGGACTGCATCAACAGCGGCAGGCACCCGCCCAGCGGATTGGCGTTGTTGGCCCGATAGAGCGCCATGACCTCTTCATTCATCTTCTGGCGGTCATGGCGGTACTCGGCCTGAATCCTCTTGATCTCCGGAGCGAGGCGCCGCATCGCCAGCATGGACTTGGTGCTGCGGATCGTGATCGGTGTGAGCACCGTCATCACGCACACCGTCAGCAGAACGATCGCCCCGGCGTAACTCGGCCACACGTCATAGAAGAACGAGAGCACCCGCGCGATCAGTCGCATCAGAGGCTCGAATGCCCGGCCGATGGCATCGAACATCAGGCGGCCCCCTCACAAGTGGCCGGCCCACCGCGCCGCGGCGGCACCGGATCGATGCCGTATGGCCCGAGGGGGTGGCACTTTGCCAGCCGGCGGACCGTGTACCAGGAACCTCGCAGGGCGCCATGGGTCCCGACGGCCTCGACGGCATACGCGGAACAGGTCGGGATGAACCGGCACCGCGGCGGGCGAACCGCGCTGAACGCCTGGTACACGCGAATACCGCCGACCAGCGCCCTGCGGGGGAGTCTCATGTGCGGTCCTGGCGCGCGCAGATGCGCCCGAGGGCCTGCTCCGCATCCCGCACCAGCCTGCTGAACGCGACGTCGGCCGCACCGGGTCGCGCGCGGATCAGGTAAGCGCCGCCGGGAAACGACGGTTGGCGCCCGGGGTCGCTCAACTGGTGCATCACCGCTCGCAGGCGCCGGCGCAACCTGTTGCGCACCACCGCGGTGCCGACGCGGCGCCCGACGGCAAACCCCACGCGCGGGGCGGCGCTGCCGCCATCCAGCACGTACCGGATCTCCAGAACGCCATGCCGGACAGTCCGACCATCGCGGCTGAGCCGATCAAATGTGGCCGAATCCCGGATCCGCCCGATCAGGCCGACAACCTCTGGCGCCCCTTGCGGCGACGTGCCCTCACAACAGCCCTCCCGCCGCGGCTGCTCATACGATTCCGAAACCCGTGCCGCCGCGCCCGGCGGCGAACGTTCGGCTGGTACGTCCGCTTCACTCCCGTTCCTCCTTGCGCCGGACCAACCCACTCTCACCGGTACGAATGCAGTGAATGGTCCTGGGCGCCGGCGCTCCGGGCACAAGTGCCGCGAAGCCCGTCCGCTCGGCCGGTCGGACAGGCGACGCGGCTCGACCGCTTCACGCTACGGCGCGACCGTATGCGCCACAACCGCACGCCGCATCGGCCCCGCGGAACCACGCCGGGCAGTGGCCTTCCCCCGAGCGAACCACACCCAGACTCAATTACCCAAACAAACACTCAACTCGCACAAAAGCGACGAGCAGTCATCGTCTCGCTCCGACGGCCGAGAATCGTCGCGGCTAGATTCCCCGCCGCGACGAACGCCGCAGGTCCGTCGGACAGCCGAGCAGCCGACCACCCTTCGCTGACACCGCAGACGGGAGTCGGAATGTGGTCGATCCACGAGAACTGAGCCACCATCGTGAACGATCCAGCGCACCTGTGGAGTGCATGCGCGACAACGATTCAGAACCACGTCTCCGACGCCGTCTGGCACTCGACGTTCCGAGACATCCGCCCGCACGAACTGGCGAGCGACGGCTTACGCATCCACGTTCCCAACAGCATCGCCCGTGACAAGATCGAGCGCCGCTACCGCCATCTCATCGAGGACGTCCTCACCGAGATCACCGGGAAGCAACTCCGGCTCCTGATCGACGTCGAATCGATCTCTCTCGAGGCCGGCGATCTGCAGTCCGCGGAGGAACTGCTCCTCCCCGCCGCCGCCGACACGACCGCCGATGAGCCGCTCGACGATCCCCGCCAGGTGGGAACCGTCGGCAGCGGCGAGGGCCTCTTCGTCGACGAGCCGCTCAACCCCCGCTACACCTTCGAGCAATTCGTCTGTGGCCCGTCCAACAGCTTCGCGCACGCAGCCGCCCTACAGGTCGCCGAGCAGCCGGGGCGCGTCTACAACCCGCTGTTCATCTATGGCGGCGCCGGACTCGGCAAGACGCACCTCCTCCACGCCATAGCCCACTTCGTCAACCAGCACTACCCCGCCTCGCTGGTTCGCCTCGTCTCGACCGAGACATTCCTCAACCGCTTCGTCTACGCCATCCGGTCGAACCGGCTCCCCACGTTCAAGGACTACTACCGCCGGCTCGACGTGCTCCTCGTGGACGACGCCCAGTTCTTCGCCGGTAAGGAGGGTCTCCAGGAGGAGTTCTTCCACACCTTCAACACCCTCTACGAGACCAGGAGCCTGCTGGTCATCACGTGTGACCGCCCGCCGGACTCGATCCCCACGCTGGAGGATCGTCTGCGCAGTCGCTTCAAGATGGGGCTGATCACCGATATCCAGCCACCCAACATCGAGACCCGGCTCGCCATTCTGGACCACCGCGTCCCGGACGAATGCCGCCATCTGCTCTCCAACAAGGTGCTCGAGTTCATCGCCGAGCGGGTCACCAACAACATCCGCGAACTGGAGGGCGCGCTCACCCGGGTCTGCGCCTTCGCCACACTCAACAGGCAGGTGATCTCGGTCCCCACCGCCCAGGATCTCCTGCGCGATCTGTTCACGCCGCAGAAGCAGCAGGTTGTCACGCCGGGGCACATCCTCACCGCCTGCTCGACGATGTTCGGCATCTCGATCGACGACATCATCGGCACCAGCCGGCGCCGCCAGCTCGTCACGGCCAGACACATCGCGATGTACGTCATGCGCGATCTCACCGACCTCAGCTTCCCCGCGATCGCGGCCGAATTCGGCGACCGCGACCATACCACGGTCATTCATGCGGTTAACAAAATCAAAGAACTTATGTCAGAACGACAGCAAGTGTACGAGCAGGTAACACAACTAATTCGTATGCTGCGCAGTAACCTGGTGACTGCCGCCTGACACTACCGGCCGCCGTGGGGAACCCTGTGCACAACCGACGGACAACCCCGGACGAAATCCCTGCATCCGTCGCGCCGTACCTGTCGGCATCCGACAGGCCTCGGGACGACCCACCTCGCCTGTTCACATCACTGCAGGGCAGTGACCAGCCCGATCGGGTGGAAATGCACAATCCCCACGCCTACTACCACTACAAATCCATATACAGCAACTTCTTCAACGAAGGACGGAACCTGTGAAGTTCAGATGCGAACGGGACACGCTCATCACCGCGCTCACGAAGGCCGGCCGAGCAGTGACGACCAAGGCGGGCCCGGTCGCGGGGCTGTCGGGAGTGCTGCTGGAACTCAGCGGCGACAGTCTCGCGGTGACCGGCAGCGACGTGGATCTGACTATCGCCGCCCGGGTGACGGTCAGCGGAAGCGAGAACGGTACGGCGCTCGTGGGTGCGCGGCTGCTGACCGACGTGGTCCGCTCGTTGGATCTGGGGGCCGTGGAGGTGGAGTTCGACGAGCAGGTGTTGCGGGTTTGCGCCGGTCGCTCGGAATTCGCGCTGCGCACCATGCCGCCGGGGGACTTCCCGAGAATCCCGCTGCTGGGTGAGGCGACCGTGACGGTCGACGGTCCGGCCCTGGTGAGCGGCTTGCGCCAGGTCGTCCCCGCGGCGAGTCACGACGAGTCGCGCCCGGTTCTGACAGGGGCGCTGCTGATGTCGCACGGTGGGGGGCTGCGGGTCGTTGCGACCGACTCCTACCGCTTGGCGCAGCGAGACCTCCGGAGCGTCGAGATGGACGTGGGTGCAAAGGGTGTGCTCGTACCGTCGCGGGCCCTCGAGGAGGTGGCACGCCTGGTGGCGGACGATACCCGGGTGGGCGTGCAACTCGACGAGCGGACGGTGCTCTTCGAGGTGGACGACACACGCTTGTCGGCGCGCCTGATCAACGGGGACTTCCCCAGCTACGAGGGTCTCATCCCCACCGACCATCCGAACAGGTTGGTGACCGACCGCAGCGTGCTGCTCGACGCCATCCGGCGGGTTCGGCTCCTGGCACCGGCGCAGCGATCGATGCGGGTGCGCATGCAGTCCGGCAGCCTCACCCTGTCGGCGACGGCGCAGGACGTTGGCGAGGCCACCGAGGAGGTGAGTGCGTCGTACGACGGTGAGGAACTCCTCATCGCCTTCAACGCCGAGTACCTGCACGATGGTGTCGAAGTGCTGGAGTCCGACGAGATCCTCCTCCTGACCGCCGACAGCCTCAAGCCGGCGTTGCTGCAGTCTCCGGACAACGATGACTTCCTGTACGTCCTGATGCCGCTGCGCGTGACCTGAGGAACTGCTCTGCTTCACTGGTTGGGAGCAAGCGACTTCCGCCTTCACGAGCGGATCGAGATCCACCCTGCAGAGGGCCTCACCGTCATTCACGGGCCCAATGGTGCGGGGAAGACGTCGTTGCTCGAGGCCGTTGGCTATCTGGCGTCGTTGTCGTCGTTTCGTGGAGCCACAGCGGGAGACCTCGTGCGCGCGGGAGCGGATGCGGCGATCATCCGCGGCGAGTTCGCGGCGAGCGGTCGTCGCCTCCTGGTGGAGGTGAGCCTGCCGGCCGCCGGCGGCCGGGCACGTGTGCAGGTCAACCGGCAGCCGCTGCGCCGGACCGCGGACCTGCAGGAGCAACTGCCCGTGCTCACGTTCCAGCCCGACGATCTCATGATCGTGAAGGGGCAGCCGAGCGCCCGCCGGGACGCGCTCGACGACGCGATCGTGACGCTGCGACCGCGCACTGCAGAGGAGCGGCGCCACCTGGCGAGCTGCCTCCGCCAGCGCAATGCGCTCCTGCGGCAGGCCGGGCCCGCCCAGCCGGGGAGGATCGACGACAGCACCGGGCGCTCGCTGGATGTCTGGGACGACCGGCTGGCCGCGGCCGCCGACGCCTGGGCGGCGTATCGCCGCCGGACGATCGCCGAACTGCAGCCGGGGATGCAGCGTTTCTTCGGGCAACTCACGGTGGACCACACCACACCGCTGGCGATGTCCTATGAGCCCCGCTGGCTCGCAGGCGGCCTCTTGGCGGCTCTCGCCGACTCGCGTGAGGAGGACCTGCGCCGCGGCGTCACGACCGTCGGCCCCCACCGCGATGACATCGAGTGGCGAGTCGGAGGGCTGGCGGCGCGGACACATGCCTCCCAGGGCAATCAGCGGGCCCTGGCCCTTGCCTTCCGGCTGGCGCTGCACGAGGCGCTGACCGGGGTCGCCGGGGAGCCGCCGCTGCTGCTGCTGGATGACGTCTTCTCCGAACTCGACCCCGAGCGCGGCGAGCGGCTGCTGGAGCTGTTGCCCGCGGGACAGATCCTGCTGGCGACCGCCGCGGACGTGCCGCCGGGCGCCCGGCCGGCACGCGTGCTCTCGGTCGCGGAACTCTCGCTTGCGCCGGAACCCTCGGCATGAGCGGGCCGGGCGGCGCCCACCGGCAGCGCCGCGGGCCTCGCCATGTGGCCGACGGGCTGAATCGGTTGCTCGGCAGCCTGGGCGCACCTCCCGCCGATGTTCTGGCGGCTCTCTTCGAACACTGGCCACAGATGGTGGGGGAGGATCTCGCCGCGCATTCGCGCCCTGTTCGGATCGTGAACCGGCGCCTCGTCGTCGAGGTCGACGACCCGGCGCGCGCGACGCAATTGCGCTTGGCGGAGAGCTTCCTGCTGACGCAACTGGCGGCCCACCTGGGTGAGGGCAGGGTGCGGTTCGTGCGCGCCCGCGTTGCCCGCGGATGGAACCGGGATCGCCCTCGCAGACGGTAGAATAAGGGCGCGTCGAGCAACATCGTCGGCCGGCACCACCGGCGCATGCGCTGCCCCGAAAAGGGCGCGTGACATGGCCTTGGAGAGGCCCCGAGACCAAGCGGTACCGGACGGAGACGCTTTCGAGTGGTTGACAAGGCTGAGTCGTACGAAGCGGCGGACATCACCGTTCTCGAGGGCCTCGAGGCGGTCCGGCGTCGGCCGGGGATGTACATCGGCTCCACGGGTCCCACGGGTCTCCACCATCTGGTCTACGAGGTGGTCGACAACGCCGTCGACGAGGCCATGGCCGGGTACTGCACCGAGGTGGACGTCTCGCTCTGCCCGGACGGGTCCTGTGAGGTGATCGACAACGGGCGCGGCATCCCCACCGGCCCCCACCCCGACACGCCGGAGAAGTCGGCGCTCGAAGTCGTGATGACGGTGCTGCACGCGGGCGGCAAGTTCGGCGGCAGCGGGTACAAGGTGACGGGCGGGCTGCACGGTGTGGGCGTTTCCGTGGTCAATGCGTTGTCGCGCCGCCTCGAGGCGGAGGTGCGCCGTGACGGCACGCGCTGGGCGATGTGCTTCCGCGACGGCGGATCCATCGAGACGCCCCTGCAGCGTCTCGGCGACCTGCCGGCGGAGAGCCCCACCGGGACGACGGTGCGCTTCTGGCCCGATCCCACGATCTTCGACGAGGTGGCGTTCCACGCGCCCCGGCTGACCGAGCGCCTCCAGGTGATGGCCTTCTTGAACGCCGGCCTGCGCATTCGCTTCCGGGATCTGCGCTCGTCCCCGTCGGCCCGCTGGACCACGTACCGCTACAGCGGGGGCATCGAGGACTTCGTTCGCCACGTCAATGCCTCGAAGGAGCCCCTCTTCGCGGACGTGGGCTACTTCTCCCAGGTCGAGTCCGACCAAGAGGTGGAGGTCGCCTTCCAGTGGAGCACCGCCTACAACACCGACGGGCTGTACTCCTTCGCCAACGGCATCACCACCACCGAGGGGGGGATGCACACCGAAGGGCTTCGCAAGGCGCTCACCGGGGCCGTGAACCGCTACGCCGATCGCAAGGGCCTGCTGCGGGGCGTCGAGAACCTGCAGGGCGAGGACATCCGCGAGGGCCTGACGGCGATCGTGAGCGTGCGGCTGCGAGAGCCGCAGTTCGAGGGCCAGACCAAGAGCAAGCTGGGCAACGTCTCCATCCGCTCCCTTGTGGAGCGCGCCACCAACCGGCACCTGGACGACTGGCTGGAAGAGCATCCGGTCGAGGCCCGCCGGGTCGTGACGAAGGCCGTGGAGGCCTCCCGGGCACGTGTCGCGGCCCGGGCGGCCCGCGAGGCCAGCCGCCGCAAGTCGGCGCTGAACGGCGCCGGCCTGCCCGGCAAGCTCACCGACTGCACGTCGGGCGACCGCGACGAGAACGAGCTGTACATCGTGGAGGGCGACTCCGCCGGGGGCTCGGCCAAGAAGGCTCGCGATCCCCGCACCATGGCGGTGCTGCCCATCAGGGGGAAGATCCTCAACGTCGAGCGGGCCCGCGCCGACCGGATGCTGCGCAACAGCGAGATCGCGGCGCTCATCAGCGCCATCGGCGCCGGCTTCGGCACGCAGGACGAGGAGGACGAGCCCGACGCCGCCGAGGGGAACGGGCGCCGGTCCGCCAACGGCAACGGCGCCAACGGTGACGGCGGCTTCGACATCGCCAAGGTGCGCTACGGCAAAGTGATCCTCCTGTGCGACGCCGACGTGGACGGCAGCCACATCCGCACGCTGCTTCTGACCTTTCTCTTCCGCCAGATGCGCCCGCTCATCGAGGAGGGCTACGTCTACATCGCTCAGCCCCCCCTCTACTCCACCGAGGTGAGCCGCGACAAGGTCTACCTGAAGGACGACCGGGCCAAGACCGAGTTCCTCGCCAGGCACCCCAAGCACCGCAACGATTTCCAGCGCCTCAAGGGCCTCGGCGAGATGGACGCCGAAGAACTCTGGGAGACCACGCTCGACCCGGACCGGCGCACCCTGCTGCGCGTCGACATCGAAGAGGCCGCCGTGGCCGATGCGGTGTTCTCCCAGCTGATGGGCGATGACGTCGAGGGACGCAAGTCGTTCATCCAGGCCAACGCGGGCGACGTGCGCTTCCTGGACATTTGAACGGCGTGAACGGCGAACCGCCCGACGACTCCTTCGAGGACGCCGCGGGGCCCGACGGCACCGGCGACGGGGTCGACACCATCGAGATCCAGACCGAGATGGAGCAGTCCTTCCTGGACTACGCCATGTCGGTCATCGTGGCCCGGGCGCTGCCCGACGTGCGGGACGGCCTCAAGCCCGTCCACCGCCGGATCCTCTGGTCGATGGCCTCCAACGGGCACCGTCACGACAGGGGTCACGTGAAGTGCGCAACCGTGGTCGGCGACGTCATCGCCCGCTACCACCCGCACGGCGACACCGCGGTGTACGACGCCCTCGTGCGCATGGGCCAGGACTTCAGCCTGCGCCACCTGCTGGTGGACCCGCACGGCAACTTCGGCTCGCCCGCCGATCCGCCGGCCGCATACCGCTATACCGAGTGCCGCCTGTCGGAACTGAGCGCCGCCATGCTCGCCGGCATCGACGAGGAGACGGTGGACTTCGTCGCCAACTTCGACGGTCGCCATCGCGAGCCGCAGGTGCTGCCGGCACGGTTCCCCAACTTGCTGGTCAACGGCAGCCAGGGAATCGCCGTGGGGATGGCAACCAACGTCCCGCCGCACAACCTGGGCGAGGTCACCGACGCCGTGCTGCATCTTCTGGAGAACCCCGATGCCGGCGCCGCCGAGCTGATGGCGTTCGTGCGCGGCCCGGACTTCCCCACCGGGGGGCAGATCCTCGGCAGGGCCGGCATCGACGAGGCCTATCGCACGGGCCGGGGCACGCTGCGCCTGCGCGGTCAGGCCGAGATCGTCACCGAGGGCCGCACCACGCAAATCGTGGTCAGCGAGATCCCGTACCAGGTCAGCGTGGAGGCCATCGAGCGCCGCGCCGCCCACTTGGTGGAGACCAAGGTCCTGACCGGCATCAGGGACATCCGCAACGAGTCGGCGAAGGGCCGCACACGCCTGGTGTTCGACTTGACCCGCGACGCCGCGGCGCTGGTCATTCTCAACAACCTCTACAAGCACACCCCGCTGCAGGTCTCGTTCTCGGTGAACATGGTGGCGCTCGTGGACGGTGTGCCGCGCACGCTCAGCCTGGCCGAGCTGCTGCAGGCCTACGTGGCGCACCAGATCACCGTCGTGCGGCGGCGCTCGGAGTATCGCCTGGCGCGGGCTACCGAGCGGGCACACGTGGTCGAGGGCCTGCTGCGAGCGGTGGACATGCTGGACGAGGTGATCGCCCTGATCCGCTCGTCGGCCGATCGGCCCGAGGCCCGCAGCGGCCTCATGGCCGAACCCTTCGACTTCTCCGAGGTGCAGGCCAATCACATCCTGGACACGCCGCTCGGGCGCCTCACGCGCCTGGGGCGCAGTGAACTGGCCGCGGAGCTGGATGACCTGCGCGCCACCATCGCCGACCTCGAGTCCATCCTCGCGGACGAGGCGCGGCTGCGGGGGGTCATCCGCGGCGAGTTGTCGGTGGTGCGGGAAGGGTTCGTCGACGCCAGGCGGACCGAGCTGGCCATCGACCCCGGCGAGTTCGACATCGAGGACCTCATCGACGACGAGGACGTGGTCTTCATCATGACCGGCGGTGGTTACGTCAAGACCACCTCTGCCGATGCATTCCGCACGCAGGGCCGCGGCGGCCGCGGCGTGGCGGGCGCCAAGCTGAAGGAGGGCGACTACATCAGCGCGGTCATCCACACCTCGGCGCACGCCTACTTGCTGTTCTTCACCAACCGCGGTCGGGTGCACCGGCTGCGGGTGCACGAGGTTCCCATGGCCGGCCGGTCGGCGCGCGGCACCGCGGTCGTCAACCTGCTGCAGCTGGCCGAGGGCGAGCGCGTGGCCGCCGTGATCGACACCCGCGACTACGAGACGAACCCGTACCTCCTCTTCGCCACTCGCCGCGGCCGGGTCAAGAAGACCAGGTTCACCTCGTACGAGTCGCGGGCGCGGGGGCTGCGGGCCATCAATCTCCGCGACGACGACGAGCTGGTGCAGGTCCTGCCGTTCGGCCACGGCGACCACGTCTGCCTGGTCACGCGGCGCGGCAACCTGGTGCGCTTCGACTCCGCCGAGGTGCGGGCGATGGGCCGGGTCGCCGCCGGCGTGACGGGGATGCGCATGCGGCACAGCGACGTGGTGGTCGCGATGGTGCGGGTCCTGCCCGAGCAGCAACTCCTGATCGTCACCGATGAGGGGTTCGGCAAGCGGACCGGCTTCGACGCTTTCAGATCGCGCCATCGCGGCGGACTGGGCGTGCGGGCGGTTCGCCTCGTGGAGGGCAAGGGCGAGGTGGTGGCCGCCCTGGGGGTCGCCGAGAGCGACGAGGTCATGGTGGTGGCGAGCGATGGCGTCGTCATCCGCCTGCCGGTGGCGTCTGTCTCCACACAGGGGGCCTATGCCACCGGCGTCAAGGTCATGCAGATCGACGGCGACCGGAAGGTCAGCGCGGTCACGTTGGTTCCCCGCGAAGAACTCTGACCCCGCAGCCGCGAGGGTCCCGCCGCCAACCGCGGCGCGGCGACGAGGCGGGTCAGGTCCTGCCGCTGGTGATCCTGGCCCTGGCGGCCGGTGCGGTGGGTGCGCTTCTTCTGGCCCACCTGGCGGGTCGCGCTCAGGTGATGGCCCAGTCACAGACCGCGGCCGACGCGGCCGCCCTTGCCGGGGCCACCGCCGGTCGGAGCGCCGCCGAGGGCCTGGCGGCGGCCAACGGTGCCGTGCTGGCGGGGTTCGATGCGGCCGGCGGCACGGTGCGGGTCGAGGTTGCGCTCGGGGGCGAGCGAGCGGTCGCCGCGGCGACCCGGCCCGTCCCGGATGCGACGCCGGCCCTGGCGGCGGCGCTCGACCGGGTCGGCGACATCCTGGGCCCGGATGCGACGGCCTCGATTCGCCTGCTGGGTCCGCTCGGCTCGGAGGGAGTCGAGGTGCCGCGCCGGCTGGCGGCCCGGCTGGGAGCCCTGAGCCACCGGACGGGTCTGTGCCGAGCCGGAGACGGTCGTCCCTTACACTTCGTCCTGTGTCCGATGAAGCGTCGGCAGTAAGGGCGGCGCCCGCGGCGAGCCGACCCGAGTCCCCCGTCGACCGCTGGACGCTGGCCGAGCGCCGCCGTCGGCGGAGGCTGCAGATCCGGAGCGTGCGACGGATCGTGCGGCGCGTGGAACTCTGGTCGGTGCTCAAGCTGTCCATGATCCTGTACCTGTGCCTTTGGGCGGTTCTGCTGGTTGCCGCGCTGATCCTCTGGAACGCCGTCGACTCCACCGGACTGATCGACCGAATCGAGGCGTTCGTCACACAGATCTTCGGGCTCGACAGCTTCGCCTTCGACCCCGGGCAGATCTTCCGGGTGTATGCCCTGGGAAGCCTGGTGATGGCGTTCCTGGCCACGGTCTTCAACGTCATGGCGGCGGTCCTGTTCAACCTCATCAGCGAACTGGTGGGGGGCCTGCGGATCATGCTCGTGGAGGAGGAGTCGACGCGTTTCCGCCCGGCGCGGGCGAGGCCGCGGCGGGTCAGGCCACGCGGACCCGCCCGGCGACCCCCCTGGTAGGTGCGGCCGCAGTTCGCCGGTGGGCGCCGTACGGCGGGCCGCTAGCGTTGGATGTTCCGGGGCTATAGCTCAGTCGGTTAGAGCGCACCCCTGATAAGGGTGAGGTCGCTGGTTCGATTCCAGCTAGCCCCACGCGATCGCTAGAGTCGCCGGTGTGCGTGACGTGTTCGGTCGGGTGGTGACGTTCATCCTGGCTGCACTGGCGATCCTCGTGATGGATCGGATCATGCGGATCTGCACGGAGGTCCAGCCGGCTCGCCAGGGGGGCTGGCGCCCGTTGCGCGGTCCCGGGTTGAACTGAGAGTCCGCACCGGCGGGCCATGCGCATCGGGGTCGTCGGGACCGGAGCGGTCGGCGCCAGAGTCGCCCGGCTCCTCGCCGGCGAGGCCGGCGTCGAGTCGGTGCCGGTGTGCGGGCAGAGCCCGGCTGCGGCCGTCGTGGTGCGTGCGGTCCAGGGCACCGTGGCCGCGGGCATGCGCGACCTGCGGCGCGCCGACGCGGTCGTGCTGGCCACGCCGGCGGGGACACACTGGCCGATGGCGGTGCAACTGCTGCGAGCCGGTGTGGCGACGGTCTCGGTCTCCGACCATCCGTCGGAAGTGCGCGGCCTGCTGGCGCTGGACGCCGCGGCGCGCGAGCGCGGCGTCTCGCTGCTGCTGGGGGCTGCCTTCTCGCCCGGACTGACGTGCGTCCTGGCGGCGCATGCAGCCGGATGGTTCGAAGACGTGGAAGCCGTCCACGTGGCCCGTCAGGGAACGGGCGGTCCGGCCTGCGCTCGGCGCTACCACGCCGCGCTGGGGCGCACAGCCTGGGTGTGGATGAACCGCACCTGGGTGCGCCGCCACGGTGGTTCGGGGCGCGAGTTGTGCTGGTTCCCCGACCCCGTCGGGCCGGCGGACTGCTACTTCGGCGCTCTGGCCGAGCCGCAGCTCCTGGTCCCGGTCTTCCCGTCGGCGGCCGCCGTCACCGCTCGCCGTGCCGCCGACCGCCAGGACCGCCTCACGTCGCGCCTTCCGATGCTGTCGCCGCCTCATGCCGAGGGAGGCCTGGGTGCGGTGCGTGTGGCCGTCTGCGGTCGCTTGCAGGGAGAGAGCACCCAGCGGGTGCTGGGCGCCGCCCACAACCCGGCCGCCGCCACGGCCACGGTGGCCGCCACCGCGGCCCTGGCACTCGTGCGCGGCGAGGCCCGCCGCAGCGGCGCCATGGGTCTGGCCGAAGCGCTGGTGCCGTTGCCGTTCCTGAGCGAGTTGACCCAGCGGGGCGTCAACCCCGTCCTCTTCGAGGGTGTCGGCCTCTGAGGCTCAGTGCCCCAGCTGCTGTACGGCGAAGTGATGGAGGTGGCCGTTGCTCGCCACCACGTCGCCGGCGAGCGGGTCAGGGGCGCCGTCGTAGTCCGTGATGGTCCCGCCGGCCTCGGGCACGATCACCAGCATCGGGGCGACGTCCCAGAGCGCCAGTCCGGCGTCCAGCATGATCTCCGCCCTCCCCGTGGCCAGCAGGACGTAGCCGTAGCCGTCGCCCCACGTCCGCACCAGCAGGCCGGGGTGCAGCAACAGCCGCCGTCCCCGCTGGGGCAGGTACTCGATGCCGCTGGTCACCAGGTAGGAATCCTCGGGGCGGAGCAGGTCGCTCACCCGGGCGCGCCGGGCCTCGCCGTCGCACGTGTGGGTGGCGCCGAGGCCCCGGCCTGCGGAGACGGTCTCGTCCAGCGGCGGGACGTGCGCCACGCCGACGGCGGGCCCCGACCCGTCGATCAGCGCCAGCAGCGTGGTGAACAGGGGGACGCCGCGCACGAAGCTGCGCGTCCCGTCGATGGGGTCGATCACCCAGCGGCGCCCGCTGCTGCCCTCGGTGACGCCGTACTCCTCGCCCACCACGCCGTCGTCGGGATAGCGCCGGCCCAGTTCGTCGCGGAGGAACTCCTCCGCGGCCCGGTCCGCTTCGGTCACCGGGCTGCCGTCGTCCTTGGTGTGGCTGGTGAGGCTCCGCGGCGCGAACCAACGCATCGTCACCTGTCCGGCCCGGGTTGCGAGATCGATCCCGGAGGCCAGCAATTCCGGGTCCACCGCCGTCGAGTCCCGCACGCTCGCAGGCTACTGCCGGCGGGATAAGGAGCCGTTCGGCGGTCCGCGCCGGGCGCCGGGAGAGCGCCTTGGGTCTGTGGATGGTGGTGCGGTGTTGAGGGGAGCGCGCTCGGAGGGACTCGAACCCCCAGCCTTCTGATCCGTAGTCAGACGCTCTGTCCAAATTGAGCTACGAGCGCTTGTCGCCGCCTGCCCGGCAGGAGGTCAAGTATGGCCCGTTCCGGCCATGTTGCCTCGGGGGTTGCCGGCCGGTTCGGCGGAGGGAGGGGGATTCGAACCCCCGGGGTCGTGAAACCCAACGGTTTTCAAGACCGTCGCAATCGTCCGCTCTGCCATCCCTCCGGGAGCGAGGCTACCGGCGGACGCGGGCGCGAATCGGCCCCCGCGATTGCTCCGCTGGTCCGGAGCGGGCCGTCGCCGTAGCCTTTCCTCCCGCCCGACAGTTGCGATCTCGGGCAGAACGGTTCGACATGACTGAGATGAGTGGGGGCGAGGCCCTCGTCAAGTCGCTCGTGGCCGAGGGCGTCGAGGTGGTCTTCGGGATCCCCGGTGTGCAGGTGTACGGCATCATTGCGGCGCTGCGCGATGAGCCCGGCATCCGCATGATCACGACCCGCCACGAGCAGGCCACGACCTACATGGCGGATGGGTACGCCCGCGTGTCGGGTAAGCCGGGTGTGGCCCTGGTGGTGCCGGGCGTCGGCCTGTACAACGCCGCCGCCGGGCTCGCCACGGCGTATTCCCGCTCGTCGCCCGTGCTCGTCATCGCCGGCCAGATTCCCCGCGGCCAGATCGGCAGGAACCTCGGAGGCGTGCACGAGATCGTTGACCAGCCCGACGTGGTGCGTCCCGTGACCAAGTGGCGCCAGCGGGCACTCCGGCCCCGGGAGATCCCCTGGACGGTGTCCGAGGCGTTCCGGCAGATGCGGACGGGGCGTCCCCGCCCGGTGCTGATCGAAGTCCCGCCGGAGGCCTCGGTGGAACGGGAGGAGGTCCGGTTGCGCCAGCCGGCGCCGGTCGTGCGGACCGTGCCGGACCCGGAGCAGTTGCGCAAGGCCGCGGGAGTGATCGCCGCCTCTCGCCTGGCGCTGATCTATGCCGGCGGCGGCGTGGCACGCTCCGACGCGGAGGAGGCTCTCGTTGCTCTGGCCGAGGCCACCAACATCCCCGTGGTCACCTCCGGCGGGGGCAAAGGGACCATTCCCGACCGCCATCGGTTGTCCTACGGCTCGTGCGTCAGTCCGGAGGGAGAGCGGTTCGAGATGAACCAGCTCTACGACGTGATGCGCTCGGCCGACGTGGTGATCGGCGTCGGCACCCGCTTCTCGATGGGCAATCCGGCCGGCGAGGCGTCCACGCTCGTGAACATCAACGTCGACGACACCGAACTGACACGGGTCCAGGCCAACACCGTCCCCCTGCACGGCGACGCCCGGGCGACTATCGAGGCGCTGCTGCCCCATCTCGCCGAGGCGGGAGCGGGGAACCGTCCGTCGCCCGCCGAAGCGGTCACCGCCGCCCGCCGGCTGATCGCCTACTACGACATCAAGTTCAAGGAGCCGCAGTACCCGATCCTGGAGGCGCTCCAGAGCGGGATCCCGGGGGAGGCCTGCGTCGTCTGGGGGGTCACGCAATTCGGCTACTACGCACGAACCCACTTCCAGGTGAACCACCCGAAGACGTACGTGGACTCCGGGTATGCCTTCAACCTCGGCTACTCGTTCCCGACGGCGCTGGGTGCACAGGCGGCCCGACCGGACCATCCGGTCGTCTGCGTCGTCGGCGACGGTGGCTTCATGTTCAACGCGTCCGAACTCTCCACGGCGGTCAAGTACGGGCTCGGGGTCGTCACGGTGGTGTTCAGGAACGACTCGTACGGCAACGTGGCCCGGGACCTCGACGAGTTCTTCGGCGGCACCTACGAGACCGATCTCTGCAATCCCGACCTCGTTGCGTTCGCGGAGGCCTTTGGTGCGGTCGGACTAAGAGCGGACGATCCCCTGGATCTGGCCCGGCTGATCCCCGAAGCACTCGAGCGCCGTGCACCGGTGGTCATCGATGTACCCGTCGGCCAGGTCGACTTACCCCGCGCCAAGCTGCTGGCGCACGTGCCTTCGCTGCCCTGGACGTTGCCGCAGGATGGCCTCATCCCCTCCTGAGCCTGGCCACCATCGCTTGCCGGCACCGGCTCAGTCGGAGATGTGTTCCCGGATGTCGGCCAGCCACTTGTGCGCCCGCTGCCAGGCGGCGTCGGCCTCCCGCCGCGCGGCGGCGCCCTCCCGCCACGTGGCCGTGGGGTACGAGCCCAAGAACTTCACGTCCGCCTTCTTGGCCTGGATGTTCAGCAGGCTGTCGGCCAGGAGGTCGTCGGAGATGTGGCCCTCCAGGTCGATGGCGAAGCAGTAGTCCCCCAGCGTCTCCTTGGTGGGGCGCGACTCCAGCTTGGTGAGGTTGATGGATCGAGCCGCGAACTCGTGCAGGATCCCGGCCAGCGAGCCCGGCACGTCCTCGCGCTGGAAGATCACGATCGAGGTCTTGTCGTGGCCCGTCGGAGCGGGGATGCCGGCCGCCGCCACCGCCACGAAGCGGGTGTGCTGGTCGTGGTCGTCGCCGATGTCGGCCGCCAGCGACGTCAGGCGGTAGATCTCCGCGGCCCGGCCCGCGCCGATTGCGGCGGTGCGGGGGTCGGCCGCGTCGGCCACGGTGCGGACCGCCTCGGCAGTGGAGGTGGCCGGCTCCACATCGGCGCCCGGGAGGTGGGTGCGCAGGAACGTCCGGCACTGCGCCGTGGCCATCGGGAAGGACACGACCCGCCGGACGTCGGCCAGGTCCGCCCCCGGCGGTGCCAGCAGGCTCAGCTGCACGGGCATGACGATCTCGCATTGGATCAGCAACTCGGACTCGAGGGCGAGGTTGTCCAGGGTGACGTTCACCGACCCGCCGAGCGAGTTCTCGATGGCGACGAACCCGAAGTCCGCGTCCCCGTTGGCGGCGGCCTCGAGCACATCGGGGATCGTCGACATCGGAATGTGGGTGTCCTCGCGGAAGGCCGTCTCCAGCCGCAGAGCCTCCTCGGTGAAGGTGCCGGGCGGTCCGAGGTAGGCGACGCGGCGAGGCTTGGTGGCACCCGAAGTCGCCGAAGCAGGAGGTCCGGTCATGGCGGGCAAGGATACAGAACCACCGGTAAGGTCGCCCTGTGGGGCTCGCCGGCCGGCGTCGGCGCGACCCCGGTTCGGGATGTCGTCGGAGGACGAGGTATGGACGAGGGCGTCTTGCGCGAGCTGCTGGCCGGCGTTCGTGCCGGCGACGTGCATCCCGACGAGGCGGTGCGGAGACTCCGCCGGCTGCCGTTCGGCGACTTGGGCTTCGCCCGGGTGGATCATCACCGGCGGTTGCGCTCGCCGCTCGGCGAGGTGGTGTACGGGCCCGGCAAGGAACCCGACCAGTGCGCCGAGATTGTGGCGGAACTGCTGGCCGGGGGACCCGGACCGGTGGTGCTGACCCGCGCGGACGCCGAGCAGGCAGCCGCAGCCCTGGCGACGAATCCCGGAGGGCGGCGCCACGATTCGACGGTCGTCTGGCGCTCCGCTCCCAGGCGCGACGCGCGCGTCGTGATCGCCTCGGCGGGGACGGCGGACGGGCCGGTGGCGGCCGAGTGCGAGACTGTGCTGGCGGCGCACGGCGTTCTGGCGCGCCGGCTGAACGATGTCGGTGTGGCGGGCCTGCACCGGCTGCTCGTGGACGTCGACGCCCTGCAGGAGGCTGACGCGGTGGTCGTGGTGGCGGGCATGGAGGGCGCCCTGCCGAGCGTCGTGGGCGGACTGACCGGAGCCCCGGTCGTTGCGGTGCCGACGAGCACCGGCTACGGGGCGGCGTTGGAGGGAGTGACCGCATTGCTGTCGATGCTGGCGTCATGCGCGGCCGGGGTGACGGTGGTGGGCATCGACAATGGGTTCGGCGCGGCCGCCGCCGTGCTGCGGATGCTGGACGGCTCCGAGGCGGCATCCCGAGAGGCGGAGAGGCGGTAGGCGGATGCACGATCCCGAGGGAAGCGAGTCGGGCGCCGCGGGTGGGGCGCTCAGCGTGATCGCCACCGCCGCCGAGACCGGTCCCGGCGGCGCGACCGCAGGCCGCGACTCCACCGTGGCATGGTTCAACTGCTTCTGCGGCGTCGCCGGTGACATGGCACTGGGCGCGCTGGTCGACGCCGGCGCCGACCCCGATGGCGTCCGCGACATCGTCGGTGGTCTCGGTGTGCAGGGCTGGGAGTTGGTGGCCGCCAAGACGCTGCGCGGCGGGATCAGCGCCACGGATGTGAAGGTGGAGGTCGCCGAGTCGGGCGTCGTGCGCACCGCGGCGAACATCCTGGGTCTCATTGCCGAGGCCGAGTTGCCCGAGCGCGTGCGCGACCGGGCGCTGGCGACGTTCGGCGCGCTGGCCACCGTCGAGGCCCAACTGCACGGACGACCCGTCGAGCAGGTCCACTTCCACGAGGTCGGCGGCCTGGATGCCATCGTCGACATCGTCGGCACCTGTGCCGCGCTCGAAGTGCTGGACATCGGCGAGGTGCACGTGGCGCCCATCGCCCAGGGGCACGGCATGATCCGCAGCGCGCACGGGCACCTGCCCATCCCCGCGCCGGCGACGGTGGAGCTGCTGCGCGGGGCACCCACCTTCGGCACCGACGTCCCGTACGAGCTGACGACGCCGACGGGAGCGGCCCTCATGGCCGCCCTGGCGATCCGCTTCGGAACGATGCCTGCCATGAACGTCGCCGCGGTCGGCTACGGGGCCGGTGATCGGGAACTGCCCGATCGACCGAACGTCACGCAGGTCGTGATCGGGCGGGCTGCCGCCGATCTCGACGGGGGCCAGGAGGTGCAACTCCTCGAGACGAACGTCGACGACGTCACCGGCGAGACACTGGCGTATGCCGTGGATCGGCTCCTGCGGGCGGGGGCTCAAGACGCTTGGATCACGCCCGTGGTCATGAAGAAGGGTCGCCCGGCGCACATCCTCAGCGTGCTGTCCGACCCGGCGCTCGCCGGCGGGCTCGCCGATGTGATGCTCGCCGAGACCGGCAGTCTGGGTGTCCGTGCCACGATGCTGCAGCGCTGGCCACGGGCGCGGACGACGGCGGAGGTGGACGTGGACGGTCTTGCGGTGCGCCTCAAGATCGCCGCGGGTCGGGTCAAGGTGGAGCACGCCGACGCCGCCGCCGTTGCCGCCAAGACGGGCAGACCGCTGCGGGAGGTCACCGAACTCGCCACCGCGGCGTGGCGCCGGCGGCAGGAGTCGCTCGAACCGCACCGGGACTGAGGGAACGGAAGCCCCCGCGGCCCGTAGGATCGCCGTCGTGGACGAGCGCCTCTACTTCCGCCAACTGCTCTCGGGCACGGACTTCGGCGTGGACGATGAACTCGCCCGCCAGATGCGCAACTTCGTCTACCTGATCGGCGACCGCCACGCGGGTGAGGCTGTCGTGGTGGACCCGGCCTACGACCCGCAGGGCATCGTGGATCTCTGCGCGGCCGACGGGATGCGCCTCACCGGGATTCTGGCCACCCACTACCACCCCGATCACGTGGGCGGGAACATGATGGGGTTCTCGATCCCCGGTGTTGCCGAACTCCTCGAGATCGTCGACGTCCCGGTGCACGTGCAGGCGGACGACGTGCCGTACGTGTCCGCCACGACCGGTCTGGGGACGCCCGAGATCGCCGTCCACCACGGCGCCGGCGTGGTGGAGGTCGGGGAGCTGGGTATCGAGTTGATCCACACACCGGGCCATACTCCCGGCAGCCAGTGCTTCCTCGCCGGCGGCCGCCTGCTGTCCGGCGACACGCTCTTCCTGGAGGGTTGTGGGCGCACCGATCTGCCCGGGGGCGACCCTGTTGCCCTGTACGACAGTCTGACGCAGCGCCTGGCGCGGATCGCCGACGACACGGTGCTGTTCCCGGGCCATTCCTACGCCGCAGACCCGTACGCCGAGTTGGGGGAGACCCGCAGGACGAACTATGTGTTCGCGCCGTCCGGCGCGGCGCAGTGGCTGGCGATGTTCGGAAACTGAACGTCGCAATCTCCGCGATCGATTGTCCGATCGGCCCGCGAGTCCGCCGTTCGCAATTGGCGCGCCGTTAGGCTGTGAGGGGCAGTGGAGCGGAGACACGTGCATCCCGTCACCGGTGGGGGCGGGTGCACCAGGGCGGATCCCGCAACGAAGGAAGAGAAATGATCAGGCGATCTTCTTCCGGCCGCGCTGTGCCGCGCCGGCCGGTGTCCCGAGCCCTTGCTCTGATTCTGGCGGTGGTGGTCGTCGCCACCGCGTGCGGCGGTGCCGAGGCGGAGCCCGGTCTCACCAGCGAGCGGCCCGAGCCGCCGGCGACGACTGCGCCGTCAGCGGCCCCGGAGCCGGCGCGCGATCCCGCAACCACCACGACCGCCGTCCCGCTCAGCCGGACGACCGAGCCGACCATCCTCGTCACGGCGCCGCCCGGCGCGCCGGGCGAGGACGAGTTCGGGGAGCCTCTCCCGACGACGACGCTCCCGGACGTTCCCCTGCCCGACGAGATGAGCGATCCCACCCTGACGGTGCTGGAGCCCGAGGCGCTGCCCCCGCCCCCACCCCCGCTGGAGCCGCCACCCTCGGTGCCGGCCTGGCAGCCGGTGAACGTCCTCGTCTCGAACGACGACTTCAACGGCATCATCCCGGTCTACGACTCGCCGGACGGCACCCGGCTGGCGTTCCCCGACGGTGATGTCTGGAGCTACACGTTCCGGCGCAACCGGTTGGTGGTGCGCGTGCTGCAGGGCAACGAGAGCGACGAGTGGGTCCAGGTCGAGTTGCCGGTGCGACCCAACGGGGCACAGGGCTGGGTGCGGGCCGAGAACTTCACCTGGTCCACCGTGAGTCACCACGTCCTCATCGACGTGTCCGATCGCAGCGTGACGCTCTACGACGGCGACAACCTCGTCGCAACGACTCGGGCGATCGTCGGGAAGCCGGCGACGCCGACCCCGACGCTCAGCGGCTTCCTCGTGGAGAAGCTGCCGAACCACAGCCAGGAGAACGGCAGCATCGTGCTGGGAGACTGGATCCTGATGCTGTCGTTCTTCAGCGAGGCGCTCAACAGCTTCGGCGGTGGCCTGCCGCGCATCGCCCTGCACGGCACGCACATCCCCGAGCGGGTCGGTGAAGCGCTGTCGAACGGGTGCATCCGCATACCGAACGAAATCGTGGAGACCATTGCCCGGACAGCCCCGCTCGGCACGGTCGTCAACATCGTCGCGTAACGTCGACGCGCTCGTGCGGTCGCCTCGGATGGATGGGAGGGCCCGGCGGGGCGACTTCGGCGCCGACCGGCGCAGATCGGCGGCGACCCGCGCGCTGACTCCGGTCTTGGTCGTCGCGGCACTGCTGGCTTCGGCCTGTGCCGGTGGGCCCGAACTTACTCTCACCACCGACCGGCCGGAGTCAACCCCTTTGGTCTCGCCCGCGCCGGGCGCGGACGCGGCCACCGCGCCGGCACCCGAGGCCACGCCACCGGTCGACCCGACAGCCGAGCGGGTTGACGGCGGAACCGCGCCGGATGGCGCCGCCGTCGCCCTGCCGGAGCCGCCGCCTGTGTCGCCGGAGCCGCCGCCTGTGTCGCCGGAGCCGCCTGATCCACCGCCGCCTGTGTCGCCGGCGTCTCCTGATCCACCGCCGCCTGTGTCGCCGGCGTCTCCTGATCCACCGCCGCCTGTGTCGCCGGCGTCT
>LXNJ01000469.1_pt1 | contig 28608 bp, 21 predicted proteins | sample 809081 | NCBI WGS metagenome assembly LXNJ01 (sample SAMN04870510, study PRJNA318959) | sponge metagenome | biome: sponge; feature: marine sponge reef; material: water | host: Petrosia ficiformis | place: Greece: Milos, Mediterranean Sea | collected 2013-05-29 | depth 5-7 m | reverse complement strand
GTCGTCGAAGTAGGCGGGCACGGTGACGACGGCCTGGGTGACGGTGTCGCCGAGGTACTCCTCGGCGTCGCGCTTGAGCTTCATCAGCACCCGGGCCGAGATCTCCTGGGAGGCGTAGTCCCTGTCGTCGATCTTGAACTTCTTGGCTGTGCCCATGTGCCGCTTGACCGATCGGATCGTGCGGCCGGGGTTGGTGATGGCCTGGCGCTTGGCGACCTCGCCCACCAGCACCTCGCCGTCGGCGCTGAACGCCACGACGGAGGGAGTCGTGCGCGATCCCTCGGCATTGGGGACGACGACGGGGTCGCCACCCTCGAGGACGCTTACGACGGAGTTCGTGGTACCGAGGTCGATACCTACGGCCTTTGCCATGGTGAGGCTCCTTCTGCTCTGCTTGTTGCTCTACTGTGCCTATGCTTGAACGCTTACGGTAACGAAGTTCATTCCCAATAGCAACAAAAACTTGAGTCTTATACTATCAACTTTTGCTCATGGCGGGCCGGTACCTTGGCGGGCATGGCTCATGACCTGATCCTGCTGCGCCACGGCCGCAGCACCTGGAACGACAAGAACCTGTTCACCGGCTGGCACGACTGCGCCCTGAACGACGCCGGCCGGGCCGAGGCCCGCCGGGCCGCCGAGCTCCTGTCCGGCGCCGGCCTGCTGCCCGGCGCGGTGCACACCTCCGTGCTTCAGCGGGCCACCGAGACCACCGAGATCGTGCTCGACGCCCTCGGCCTCGGATCGCTGGAGGTCCACCGCAGCTGGCGACTGAACGAGCGTCACTACGGCGACCTCACCGGCCTGGACAAGGCGGCCACCCGGGCCGCCCACGGCGACGAGCAGCTACAGCGGTGGCGGCGCGGCTTTGACACCCCGCCACCGCCCATCCGGACCGACAACGAGTTCAACCCCAACCACTCGCCGGCCTACGCGGACCTCGCGCCGGAGCTCATTCCGCTCACCGAGAGCCTCAACGACGTGCTGGCCAGGCTGCTGCCCTACTGGCAGGACGCCATCGTCGGCGACCTGCGCTCCGGCCACACCGTGATGGTCTCAGCCCACGGCAACAGCCTGCGGGCCTTGGCCAAGCACCTCGACGGGATCTCCGACGAAGACATCGGCGCCCTCAACATCCCCACCGGCATGCCCCTGCACTACGTGCTGGGCGCCGACATGTTCCCAGTGGAGCCCAAGCACCCTCTGGAGCGGGCGCTGGACCCGGAAGCCGCGGCGGCAGCCGCGGCCGAGGTGGCCGCGCAGGCCTCTCGTCCCTGAATCACCCTCGGAGCGTCAGCGCCTCGGTGGCGCGACCCAGTTCTTGCTCAGGTGCTCTGCCAACCGCTTCTTGACACCCTTGGGGAGGTCCCTGCCCCCGTCAACGCGAAATACCACTGCGTGAGCCGGCTCATCGAGCGTCGGCCAGAGTTGGATTCCGTACTCACCGGAGTCGCCGCGAATCACATCTGCGGTGACGCGTGCGAGCCCATCACCCGTGTAGCGATCGAGCAAGACCTCGATCGGGTCAGCGAGCGACTCGAAGATCACCGACAGCGCAGGTCCCGGGCAGCCAACTTTGACAGCCATCTCCTGTGTGTAGGACTGGACGGCCTGCCGGGTCACTCGAGGATTCCGCGCAGCGTCCAGAGCGTTCCAGTCACAGAACCTCGGATTGACTCGCCGGAGCAGAGGCGCGCCCGGCGGGATTCCGACGGGGTCGTCCCTATAGGGGCTCCCGCCCGGCATTTTGCCCCGGGCCGCCTACCAGCTGTGAGCCGCGAGAAAGGCGAGAGGGTCGAGAGGGGAATCGGAAAGCAGTCCGTCCCAGTCCAAGCCCTGCTCATCGTCCTCGTAGAAGACCTCGATCGAGTCCCGTCCGACAGTGAAGTCGATGTGACGGTCAGGCGAATGCCACTCGAGGACGACACGGCCATCGATAGACGGCGTAACCGTCGGAGGTCGCAGTCCAGGCAGAGCCGCACAGACCTTCGCCGCGAGTTCGCGCGCGTCGCTGACTGCCTCGACGGACACAGGGTAGGCCACAGCGCCATCCCACCCCTCGGACAGCAACAGCAGTTCCTTGATCTCGACGTCGACCGCATGAATCCACGATGACTGCGGAGCGAGAGAGCCGGGGATCATTGGTGATCGGGACTAGAGGTCACAGCATCAAGACTACTGTGATGATCAGTGCCGACCATCACCAAAGCGTCGGCTGGACTGGGCGACGACGGTGCCGGGCGCGGCCACAGCGATGACGGCGGTCACGATCAGGACGGTGGTGACGTGGGCAACGACATCCTCGCGGTGGTCGTGAGGGGCAGAGGTGCCGTGGTCGGAGGTGTGGCCCTGGCATAGAGTCGCTGCTGTGACCGTGGAAGGCCACATCGACCTTCGGGAGCTAGCCGGACGGTTGGCAAATCGTGCCCTCCGAGGCCGCACCGAGGCGGAGGTGCAGTCGGATGTGCGGATGCTGCTGATGGCTTCGGGGTTGAACCTCACCGAGAGCGACGTCCTCGATATCAAATTGGAAGCGCAACTCGCTGACCGCCGCCGTATCGACATCGAGATGGGCCGCACGGCTATCGAGGTGAAGAAGAGCCTGAAACCGCAAGGCGCGCTCGCGGACGCGACAACGCAGCTTGCCGGATACGTGGAAGCGAGAAGCAGCAGTCTTGGGCAGCGTTATGTGGGGATCGTCACGGACGGGCAGGACTGGCATCTGTTCCACCATGACGGTGGTGAGTTGGTTGCCGTTGCCGAGCATCATGTGGACCCGGCAGCGCCGGAGGTGGAGGCGCTGGTGACGTGGCTCGGGTCGGTGTTGACGACCGAGGAGCAGATCGTTCCGACTCGACAGGCGATTGCTGACCGGCTTGGGGCGGACAGTCCTGGCCACGGCCTTGAACGCGCAACTCTGAACGCCCTGTATCGAGCCAACCGTGACCACCCAGAGGTCGTGATCAAGCGGGAGTTGTGGGCGAAGCTGCTGACGACGGCGTTGGGCACCCAGTTCAGCGCCGATGAGGAAGACCTGTTCATCGAGCACACCCTTCTGGTGGCCACTGCGGAGTGTGTCGCTCACGCGGTGTTGAGCTATCCGATCTCTCAGTTGGCTCCGTCGACTCTGCTGCGGGGCGACCTTCTGTCGCAGAACTCTCAGATACACGGCGTTGTCGAGCAGGACTTCTTCGATTGGCCCCTCGACTGCGGCGAAACGGGTCAGCGGTGGGTGTCGTCTTTGGCACGCAGGCTTCAGCAGTTCGACTGGGCAAACGTCACCCATGACGTGATGAAGACGATCTACGAGTCGGTGATCACGGTCGAGACCCGGCGTCGGCTCGGTGAGTATTACACCCCGGATTTCCTGGCCGAAGCGATCACCGAGCAGGTCGTGGCTGATCCTCTCAACGAGACGGTCATCGACCCGGCCTGCGGATCGGGGACGTTCCTGTTCCATGCTGTGCGCCGCTATCTGGCAGCCGCAGACGCCGCTGGGATACCGAACGGTGATGCGGTATCGGGCGTGTCAGCACACGTCTTCGGCGTGGACGTGCATCCCGTTGCGGTGACCCTGGCCCGTGTCACCTACCTGCTGGCCATCGGCACAGACCGGCTGTCTGCACCCGACCGGCGACGGTTGCGGGTGCCGGTGTTCCTTGGCGACAGCGTGCAGTGGGGCCAACGCGGCGACATCTTCGCTTCAGAGACGCTCAACGTCAGCACCGACGACGGTGCAGAGTTGTTCGCTGACCGGCTCCGGTTCCCTCAACGGCTCTTAGACGACGCCGACACCTTCGACGCGTTGGTGGCTGACCTCGCAGAGTCGGCCACCAACCGCCAACGGGGCAAGGAAGCGCCGTCGATCTCTGCGATAGCTAAGCGTCACGGCCTCTCCGGGGCTGATCTGGAGACGGTTGAGGCGACGTTCAAGACGATGTGCCGCCTCCATGACGAGCGCCGTGACCACATCTGGGGCTACTACGTGAGGAACCTGGCCCGACCGGCATGGCTGGCCCGTGAAGAGAACCGGAGAACGGTCCTGATCGGCAACCCGCCTTGGCTCGCGTATCGGTTCATGACCGACTCCATGAAGACGGCGTTCCAGTTGATGGCCAAAGAACGCAAGCTCTGGGCGGGCGGGAACGTCGCCACTCACCAAGACCTCGCTGACCTGTTCGTGGCCCGCTCCGTGGAGCAGTACCTCGCACCAAACGGACGCTTCGGGTTCGTGATGCCCGCAGGTGTGCTGACCCGCGACCAGTCAGCAGGGTTCCGTGGCGGGAGGTTCCCCCTCAACACGGGAGGCCACACCCTCGTGGCGTTCGACACCGCTTGGGACATCTCACCCATCAGCCACCGCTTCTTCCCCCGCACCGCTTGCGTCATCTTCGGTAGACGCTCAGATGAGCAATCCGCTCTGCCCAACGAGGTAGAACGGTGGTCAGGCAAGCTCCCCGACCCGAGTGCATCGTGGGCCGACGTAAGCCCAGCTATCGAACGAAGCCCAGCCGAACGGGCCAGCATCAACGATGACGAACAGCCCGAGTCTGCTTACAAGGGCCGCTTCGCGAACGGAGCGAACCTCTACCCACGTCTTCTGATCGTCGTACAACCCGACAAGGCCCCACCCCTCGGCGTCGGCGAAGGCCGCAGGCCAGTGCGCTCCAACCGGGGCACCTACCCGAAGGGCGACTGGAGAACGATGGACGACATGACAGGCGTCATCGAATCCCAGTTCATATGTCGGGTACTGCTGGGCGAGTCGGTCATGCCCTACTGGCAGCGGCCACCTGCGGAGGCGGTGCTCCCTTTGCGCAAGGGCAAGATGATGCGAGACGACGAAATCGAGGACTACGACGGACTACGACGCTGGTGGGAGCAGGCCCAGCAACTGCAAGACAAGCACGCCAAGAGCGGCCTCAGCTTGGATCAGTCAATCGACCACTACCGAAAGCTGACCTCCCAGTTTCCTATCGCCCCCATCCGCGTGGTCTACGGAGCATCGGGGATGCACGTAACCGCCTGCCGGGTCACCGACGAGCAGGCGATTGTGGAACATCAACTCAACTGGACTGCTGCACGATCAATTGAGGAAGCCCGCTACATGTGCAGCGTCCTCAACAGCACGACCGTCACGAAGGCTGTGGAACCCTTCATGATCTCCGGCAAGGGCGGAGGACGCCACATCAGCTCACACCTGTGGAAACTGCCGATACCTCTCTACGACGCCAGCGACGACCTCCACACAACCCTGGCTGACCTCGGAGGCCATGCCGAGCAGTTCGTCTCCGAGTTGGACATCAAACCCTCAAAGGCGCACGGGTCGATGCGAGCGAAGATACGCAAGCAACTAGCCGAGAGCGAGGTCGGTCAGGCTATTGAGGAGTCCGTCAACACGCTGCTGAGCGAACGTCCTCTCCAACCGTCAAGCGGTGACGCCACGACTGCTTCGGTCTGTGATATCACCTGGGGGTTGAGGAACGGAGCGCTCATGGCATGGTGCGCCGACTGCGACACCTCGGCTCCAGTGCTCGAACTCCCCGACCAGGACGTGGACACCTGGGCCGAAGAGCACTGGCAGACCGCCCATCCGTGGGCTGAACGGGTGCGGGTCGTGAGGGTCATGCACTGATGCATAACAGGTAGCTCCGGCAGCGAAGCGAAGTCGTCGGCCTGCTACAAGAACGGACACGGCCAGCCCCTCCGCGGCATCAATCATTGACGGGGTGCAACCCTTCCTTGGGCCGAGAAACCGTAGCCTGCTGGCGTGGACCAGCATCTCGTGTCGCAGTTCGTGGCGGCCCAGATCGTGAGGCAGTTCAATGCTCAACAGTGTTGGAGTGCGCAGTTTCATGTGGTGCTCCCGCCTGATCAGGTAGATCGGGCGCGCGAGTTCGTGGAGCGGCATGCAGCCCGGACACCTACGCCCAAGAGCGCGTACCCGCTGATCGAGCCGGACCCCTACGAGATGTGGAGGCGGTAGGCGTGTCTGCTGACAATGACGGTCAGCCAACGAAACGGGGACAGGTCAGCACCAAGACTGTTGGTGCAGTGATCGCAGCAGCCATGATCATCGCCGCTATGGCCATCGGGGTGTGGCTGGCGACGGCATGGGAGGCCACCCCGGAGCCAACAAGCAGCATCGGCACGTCCGGGGCGTTGCGTGGCTGGCTCGCACTCGCCGCTGTCTTGGGCACTGCCATCGCGACCGGGTTTCTCGCATGGTTTGCTCGCCGGTTGCCTGAGGGTGTCGGTGGTCTGCTGAAACGCTTGGACGATGCTGAGGAGGAACGCCGAAGAGCTGAGGAAGCACGCCAGAAGGTGGAGAGGGAACGAGACACGCTCGCGACTCGGCTCTCGCGTCCGTACCTGCACGGTGAAGCTCTCCCCGCGGGACCTTCGCGTCACGAAGCGGAAGTCCGTGTCGGTGACTCTCACATTGGAGGAATGGTTGCTCCCTTCCTGCACATCAGTCTTCCAATGGGGAGGCTGCCGCAAACGGTGAGGCTCAGCAAGGAACAGTGTCGCGAGTGGTACGACGAGATAGAGCTAGCGGAGCAAGATCGCGGGGCTGGTGAGGTAGCGGTGATGCGGTACCTCAATGTGGCGTTGGTGGCCACCGTCAACGCGCCCCACGACGATGAGACTGGCGCATCGCTTGCACTCTTTCCCCACACGATGGACCACGGCCCACAAATCGCCTTCGGTGTGCTCCGCAGCTGGCCGGAGTTCCGGGAGGCCGTACAGCAAGTCGCTACGCACAGGCTCCCCAGCCTCACCGAGTTCCAGAGACAACAAGCCAGGGAGCAGTGAACAACTCGGAGGCCGCGACCGAGAAACTCCAACCGCAACAAGAACCGCGAGATCATCGGCCACTCCGAAGTTGACACGGTCGCCAACACAACCTGAACCAACCCTCCACGATTCGGGGGATGCCCACTGCCCTGTCCGGCCCGAACCGGGCGCGGCGGGTAGTGTCGCGCCCGTCATGCGGACCAGGATCAAGCCCCATCACGTCGTCGTCGCCCTCGGCGTCGCCATCGCGCTGTTCACCGCCCTGTCGGGCATCGTGGCCGGCGTCGCCGGCTTCCACGACGACAGCCCGATCACCCGCGAGGTGTTCGGCAACATCCCCGCCCCGCTGAAGGTCGCCTTCTACACCGTCATCCCCGCACTGCTGGTGTACGGGGCGGTCCTTTTCGCCCACCGGGTGAAGAACTGGCAGCGGGGGCGGCCCGACAACCGCCGCACCACGCTGCACAACGCCAAGCACCGCATGGCCGACTTCCGGGCGGGCGTCTACATGCGCACCCTGCTGCGGGAGCCCGGTGCCGGGGTGATGCACTCGCTCATCTACTTCAGCTTCCTGATCCTGCTGGGGGTGACCACCACCCTGGAGGTCGACCACCAGCTTCCCGACGGGCTCAAGTTCCTCCACGGCGACGTGTACCGGGCCTACTCCGCGGTGGGTGACGCAGCCGGGCTGGTGTTCGTGGTCGGCATGGTGTGGGCCATCCTGCGCCGCTTCGGCCCGCCGGCGTGGCGGCCTTACCGCATACGCATCAAGACCAGTCCCGAGCACGCCGTCATCGCAGGGGTGCTGCTGGCCATCGGCGTGACCGGATTCGGCGCGGAGGCATTCCGCATCGCGGTCGACGGCCTGCCCGACCACGAACGCTGGAGCTTCATCGGCTACCCGCTGGCCACACTGGTCGACGGCTCGGGCGCGGTGGCCGGCTGGCACCAGGCGTGGTGGGTGGCCCACGTGATCGCGTTCATGGCCTTCCTGGTGATCCTGCCCACCACGATGCTGCGCCACATGTTCACATCGCCGCTGAACATGTACCTGCGCCACCGCGACCGCCCCAAGGGCGCAATGCGCCCCATGCCCGACCTGGTGGAGGGCGACACCGAACTGGAGACGTTCGGGGCCTCGGTGGTCGAGGACTTCTCGTGGAAGCAGCTGCTCGACACCGACGCGTGCACCATGTGCGGCCGCTGCACATCGGTGTGCCCGGCCCATGCCACCGGCAAGCCCCTCGATCCCCGAGAGATCGTTCTCAAGACGGGCGAGGTCATGGCTCGCACCGGAAGCCCGCCCACGTCGCCGCCGCTGGGCACCGGCGAGGCCGAGGTGCAGGTGCCGGCCAACTGGATGTTCGAGCGCATCAGCACCGAGGAGCTGTGGGCGTGCACATCGTGCCGGGCCTGCGACGAGATCTGCCCGGTCAACATCGAGATCCTCGACAAGATCCTGGACATGCGCCGCTACCTGACCCTGATGGAGAGCGACTTCCCCTCGGAGCTGGGCCAGGCCTTCCGGGGCATGGAGAACTCGTCCAACCCGTGGTCGATGAGCCAGACCGAGAGAGCCGACTGGGCCCGGGACCTGGACGGGGTGCGGGTGATCGCCGGCGGCGACCCGCTCGACGCCGAGTACCTGTACTGGGTGGGCTGCGCGGGCTCGTTCGACGACAAGAACAAGAAGGTGGCCCGGGCCATGGCCCAGCTGATGGAGCGGGCCGGGATCGACTTCGCCATCCTCGGCCCGGCCGAGAACTGCACCGGCGACTCGGCCCGGCGCTCGGGCAACGAGTACCTGTTCCAGATGCTGGCCTCAGCCAACATCGAGACCCTCAACTCCATGGGCGTGCGCAAGATCGTCACCCAGTGCCCCCACTGCTTCAACACCCTGGCCAACGAGTACCCGCAACTCGGCGGGCACTACGAGGTCGTCCACCACAGCCAGCTGCTGGACGCGCTGGTGGCCGAGGGCCGGCTGGACCTCGAGGGCGCCACCCTGGAGGAACGGGTGGTCTATCACGACAGCTGCTACCTGGGCCGCCACAACGACGTGTACCTGGCCCCCCGGCGGGTGCTGGGCTCCCTCGGCGGCATCGACCTGGTGGAGGCCCCCCGCAACGGGACCAAGGGCATGTGCTGCGGCGCGGGCGGGGCTCGCATGTGGATGGAGGAGACCATCGGCACCAAGGTGAACGACGAGCGCTCCCGGGAGCTGATCGACACCGGGGCGTCGCGCATCGCCACCGCCTGCCCGTTCTGCTACATCATGATGGACGACGGGGTGCGGGCTGCTGGCGTGGAGGAGGACTCGGTGCAGGTCGCCGACATCGCTCTTCATGTGCTGGAGGCGGTCGAGGCTCGGGACGCCGCGACTTCGACATAGGCCGCCCGGCCGGCGGGTCCTGTCACGGGCGCGGCCTGGCGGCGCGAGCGCCGCCATTCCTTGCCCCCGTGCCACCCCCCGGCCTACCGCGGACGCTCCCCCCGTCTGCCGGGTGGCGGGACGATCAACCGGTAGCGTTTCTCGGGTGGGGCCTCGGATCGCGGTTATCGACAACTATGACTCGTTTGTCTACATCCTGGTGCAGTACCTGGGGGAGTTGGGGGCTGAGCCGCTGGTGTTCCGGCACGACGCGGTCACCATCGACGACCTGCGGGCGCTGCAGCCCGACGGGATCCTGATCAGTCCGGGGCCGGGAACACCCGACGACGCCGGGGTCAGCAACGATCTGCTGGCCACGCTGAGCGGCGACGTTCCCATCTTCGGGGTGTGCCTGGGGATGCAGTGCATCGGCCAGGTCTTCGGAGGTGACGTGATCCGGGCCCGCAAGGTGATGCACGGCAAGACGTCGGTCGTCGAGCACGACTCGGCCGGCGTGTTCAAGGGCCTGCCCAACCCGCTCACCGCCACCCGCTACCACTCGCTCATAGTCGATCGCGCCTCGGTGCCTCCCGACCTGGAGGTGACGGCCACCTGCGACGAGGGCCTGGTGATGGGCCTGCGGCACCGGACCCACCCCACCGAAGGCGTGCAGTTCCACCCCGAGTCGGTGCTCACCGACGCCGGCCGGAGCCTGCTCGACAACTTCCTGGCCCTGTGTAGATAGCCGGCCGCCGATTCGCTCGGCCTGTTAGCCGCTGTCTGCGGACTCCCCCGTGTCGGGCGCACCGGTCTGATCCTGGCCCTCGGTCTCGCCGCCGTCGGTGCCGGGCACCTCGACGTCGGACTGGTCCGGCTCGAACTCGGACAACTCCCCCACCACGACGTCCACCGGCGTCTCGGCCGCCACCTCGAGATCGGGCGGCGGCGTCTGGGCCAGGATGCGGCCCACGTCGGTGGACCCCGGCTCAACGGGCTCGAACGTGACCGTCCCGATCAAGAGCCCTTCGCGCTCTATGGCCAGCCTTCCGGTGTCGAACAGCAGTCCCTGCACGTCGGGGATGGCCACCAGCGGAGGCCCGTCGGAGATGATGATGAACACCTCCAGCCCGGCCGACACCGGGAACCCGTGCGGCGGGTCGGTGTCGATGATCTCTCCCTCCGGGACCTCGCTCGACGGCTCCCGCCGCTCCGCGACCCGGAACCCCTGACCGATCAGCGTCTGGATCGCGTCGAAGGGCGACTGTCCCCGGACATCGGGCACGAAGATCTGCCCCGGGCCGGTGGAGACGGTGATCGTCACCGCCTCGCCCAGCGCGAGCTCTGTCCCCGAGGTCGGCTCCTGGAAGACCACGGTGCCCGCCTCGGCCTGGCTCGGACCCTCCCGCACGATGACCCCGAAGCCGGCGTTCCTCAGTATCTCCTCAGCATCGACCCGGTTGCGGCCCCGCACCGGCGGAACCCTGGGAATCTCACCTTGGCTGACCGTCAGGGCCACGATGTCGTCCTCGGCGATCCGCTGGCCGGCGGGCGGGCTCTGGGCGAACACCGTGTTCTCAGGCACCTCGATGTTGACCTGGTAGCTCGGCTCCGGCTCCAACCCGAGGGCCCGCAGCTGGGCGTCGGCCTCGCCGAAGCTGAGCCCGATCACGCCGGGCACTTCCACCAGGGCTGCGTCCTCGCTAAGCGCGGTGGCGGTCGGCGGGGTCTCCTCGTCGAGTCCCAGCGAGCGGTAGAAGGTGACTGCCAGGAATCCGAGCGCGCCCAGGAGGACGACGAGGCCCAACACCATCAGCAGGGTGCGCTTCCAGCCGTCGGAACGGTGGACCTCCTCGTAGTAGTAGGCCGGCGGCACGTACTGGGAAGGGGGTCCGCCGCCGGGCGGTGGCGGGGGCGTCACCGGCGGCTGGGCGCCCGTGCCGCCGGCGGCCGGCTGCGGTGCGGTCGGGACCGGCCCGGTCCCAGCACGGGCGCGGGGCTGGCTGCCCGTCGTCGGTGGCCGCGCTCGAGTGCGAGGCTGGCCACCCGTCCTCGGTGGCGGCGAGCCGGTAGGGGGCTGGCTGCCCGTGGTCTGTGGGTGCGCTCCGGTGCGGGGCCGGCTGCCGGTCGTCGGTGGCCGCGCCCCGGTTGCGGGACGTTCCGTCGTGGGCGCCGACGACGCCTGGGCGACCCGATCGGGGATCCGGTGGGCGCCGTCGAGGTAGCGCAGCAGGTCGGCCCGCAGGTCGTCGGCCCTGGGGTAGCGGTTGGCCGGGTTCTTGGCCAGCAGCTTGAGGATGATGGCCTCCAGCGACTGCGCGACGGTCACGCCCAGCATCGACGGTGGGAGCGGCCGCTCCTGGACGTGCTTCACGGCCACGGCGGTCGAGGTGTCGGCGGTGAACGGGGGCTTGCCGACGATCATCTCGTAGAGCACGATCCCCAGTGAGTAGAGGTCGGAGCGCCCGTCGAGGGCCTTGCCCCGGGCCTGTTCGGGTGAGAAGTAGGTGGCCGTGCCCATGACCGAGCCGATGTGGGTGAGGTTGTCGCCGGCCCTCTGCGCCAGTGCGGTGGCTATGCCGAAGTCGGCCACCTTCACCTGGCCGTCGTCGCTGACGATGATGTTGCCGAGCTTGATGTCGCGGTGTACCAACCCGGCGCTGTGGGCGCTGCTGAGGGCCTCGGCGACGTCCGACGCGATCTCTGCGGCGCGGTCGGGGCTGAGGGGCCCGGTGGATCGCAGGACGTCGGCCATGCTGCGGCCCACGACGTACTCCATGACGATGTAGTAGGTGCCCTGCTCCTGTCCCCAGTCGTAGATGCCGACGATGTTGGGGTGGTTGAGGTTGGCCGCGGCCTTGGCCTCCCGGCGGAAGCGCTCAACGAAGCTGGGGTCGTTGGCGAACTCCGGGAACAGGACCTTCACCGCTACCTGCCGGTCCAGCGAGGCGTCGCGGGCCAGGTAGACATCGGCCATCCCTCCCCGCGCGATACGGCGCAGGAGTTCGTAGCGGCCGTTGAACACGGTCAGACCCTGGTCGGACACCGCCGACCATTGTACCGGCGGCCTGTGGACCGAAAATTGACGCTCAGATGCGGCGCCCTGTGCGGCGGCTTCCGTCGCCGGATCTGAGGGCCCGATCAGGCACCGACGGCACCGATGGCCGACAGCACCAACTGGTCGGGATCCTGCGTACCGGGCGCGGCGCCCTCGCCGACGTCTACCACCACGACAGTGACGTTGTCACGGCCGCGGCCGGGGCGCACCGCATACTCCACGAGGGTGCGAGCAGCCGCTGCGGGGGCGTCCACGGACCGCAGGATGTCAGCCATCTCTGGATCGGGCACCTCGTTGGTCAGGCCGTCACTGCAGATCAGGAAGCGGGTGCCCTCGACCGCGGCGAGCTCCCAGCCGTCGACGTGCACCCGTGGCTCGAAGCCGACGGCGCGGGTCAGCGTGTGACGGTCTGCGTGGGCGGCTGCCTCCGCCGGTGTGATCACGCCGTCGCGGACCAGGTTCTCGGTGATGGTGTGGTCGATGGTGAGCTGGTTGAAGCGTCCGTTCGTGAGCGCGTAGAGGCGGGAGTCACCCACGTTGGCGGCGGCCAGTCGAGCCGGTCCGCCGGCGTTGCCGATGTCGGCCAGCGCGCACAGCGTGGTGGACATCCCCGCCAGGCGCGGATTGTCGATGGCGGCCTGGAAGATGGCCGTGTTGGCCGAGCCGACGAGGGCGACGAGTTGCGCGAGCGACTCGAGACGGCCGTGACGGCCCAACGTCTCGGTGGCTATGGACGCGGCGGTGCCTCCTCCCGAATGCCCGCCCAGCCCGTCGGCCACCGCGAAGAGGGTGCCGTCGGCGAGGTACCGGTCCTGGTTCTCGTCACGTTGCCGGCCGACATCGCTGGCCGCGCCGAAGTCGAGGAGCACGCGCGGATGCTAGAGGCCGAGCGAATGGGTGTGCGCGACCGGGCTGCACGAGCCAGGCCGTGGCCCGAGCGGCCCGTAGGGGGTTCAGCCAGCGGCCCGCTAGCCTCGCGCCCGGTCCGCCCCGGCGGTCCGAGGCCATGCGCGAGTGGCGGAATTTGGCAGACGCGCAGGATTCAGGTTCCTGTGTCCGAAAGGACGTGGGGGTTCAAGTCCCCCCTCGCGCACCGCATCGGTGTTGGATGCCGCTGACGCTCTCAGGCCAGGCGGCCGGTGACGGCCTCCGCCGCCGTCACTAGAGCGTCGTCGCTGAGCATCTGCTCGGCCGCTGCCAGCTCGGGAGACAGCCAGCGGTCGGAGCCCGGTCCGGGTACCTGGCTTCGTAGCAAGTCAACGGCCGCGGCGGTCCCCAGCGCAGGCTGCAACGGCGCACGCAGCTCGATGCCGCGAGCGGCCGTCACCCATTCGACGGCCAGGATGCGGCGCAGGTTGGCTACAACCTTGCGCAGCTTGCGGGCCGCGCCCCAGCCCATGGACACGTGGTCCTCCTGCATGGCGGAGGTTGGCAGCGAGTCCACCGCGGCCGGAGCGGCTAGGCGCCGGTTCTCGGCGCACAGCGCGACCGCGGTGTACTGGCCGAGCATCAGGCCGCTGTCCACGCCCGGATCGTCGGCCAGAAACGGGGGCAGACCGTGCGAGCGACCGGGGTCGAGCAGCCGGTCGATGCGACGTTCGGCGATGGCGCCGACCTCGGCCGCGGCGATGGCCAGATAGTCGGCTGCCAGCGCGACCGGAGCCCCATGGAAGTTGCCGCACGACTCGACCCGGCCGTCGGGCAGCACCATCGGGTTGTCGATGGCCGAGGCCAGTTCCCGATCGGCCGCGCCGGCCGCGAAGTCGAGGGTGTCGCGGGCCGCTCCGTGCACCTGGGGGGTGCACCTGATGGAGTAGGCGTCCTGAACCCGGTCGTCGTCGTAGCGGTGGCTGGCCACGATTGGCGAGCCGGCCAGCACGGCTCGAAGGTTGGCCGCGCTGGCCTGCTGGCCGGGATGGGGCCGTAGGGCCAGCAGGTCCGCGGCGAAAGCCCGGTCGGTGGCCAGCAGGGCCTCGACGCTGCAGGCGGCCACGATGTCGGCAACGGTCAGCAAGCCAGCGAGGTCATGGACGGCGAGACAGAGCATCCCGAGGATCCCGTCGGTGCCGTTGGTAAGGGCTAACCCCTCCTTCTCGGCGAGGACCAGCGGCTCGATGCCTGCCGTCGTCAGAGCCTCGGCCCCACCGGTCGTGCCCCCGCCATCGGTCAGCACTTCGCCCTCACCCATCAGCACGAGCGCGGCATGGGCCAGCGGTGCGAGGTCGCCGCTAGCCCCCAGCGAGCCGTATTCGGGCACAACGGGCACCACGCCTGCATTGATCAAGCGCACCAGCGACTCCGCGACCTGCGGCCTCGCCCCCGAGGCCCCGAAGGCGAGAGTGCGGGCCCGAAGGAACATCATGGCCCTGACCACCTCGGCCTCGACCGCCGGACCCATTCCGGCGGCATGGGAGCGGATCAAGGACTGCTGCAGAGAAGCCCTACGATCGGCGGGAATGACGGTGTTAGCCAGGGCGCCGAAGCCGGTGGAGATCCCGTAGGCGGGCTCGCCCTCGGCCAGGGTCTCGACAATCTCGCGGGTCGCGGCCATACGGGACACCGCGGCTTCGCTGAGCCGGACCTCTTCGCGATGGCGGGCGACCGCGACGACGTCGGAAACGATGACGCCTGCGCCGTCGAGTTCTACCGTCACGCCAGGGCTGCCTCTGGTGACGAGAGTGCCAGAGACGTGGCCCAGGCCGCTTCCACGACGGCTGAAGCCGCGGTCTGGAGTCGGGAACCGCTGAGCCGGTCCGCGGGACCCAGCACCGACAGGGCCGCAATCGGACCCGAAGAGCCGTGGACCGCCGCGCACACCGCGGTGACGTCGGACTCGATGGCGCCGGTGTTGAAGACGGGCACTGGACGGGTGCCCGGCGCCAGCGGGCCGGTGGAGAGTGCCTCGCCCACCGCGGTGCGGTCGATCGGGACCGACCGGCCCACCCAGCCGACATGGCGGATGGCCCGCCGTCCCTCGACGGTGGCGATGTAGACCGCATCGTCGCAGTCGCGCACGGCCAGGTAGGCGGACTCCTCGGTGGCCTCGACCAGCCGTTCGAGCTCGGGCTGGGCTGCCGCGGTGAGCCGAGCGTAGGGACCGGACTGCATCGACGCCAGGGCGGTCCGCACGAAGGCTGGGCCGACGGAGTACGTCCCGGAACCGTTCTTGACGAGATAGCCGCGGTCGGTCAGGACCCGCAGATGGCGCAGCGCCGTGCTGGCCGGCATGGCCGTCCGGGCCGCGGCCACCGTCAGGCTGAGCGGGCCTTCGGTGATCACGGTGTCGAGGAGTGACAGCACGCGCTCGGCCGAGCGCGACCTGTGGAGCTGCGAGGTGGTGCTTCCTTCATTCGGGGAGCTTTCACCCTTCATTTCAATATCTGAAATCTCTTGTCGCATATTGACACAATATGCCCCCGGCCGTTACAATGCAACCGGCCACGAAGCTCCCAGGTACGAGGTCCGAGATGCCCTCCACAACGCAGACCCAAGGCAGCGCTCCGCCGGGTGGCGTCAAGGCTCCCACCGGTACCGATCTCACCTGCCGGGGCTGGCCCCAGGAGGCCGCCTTCCGGATGCTGCAGAACAACCTCGATCCCGAGGTGGCCGAGCGCCCCGACGAACTGGTCGTCTACGGCGGAACAGGTCGGGCGGCCCGATCCTGGGACGCCTATCACTCCATGGTCCGGGCGCTGACCGATCTGGCCGGCGACGAGACCCTGCTGGTGCAGTCGGGCAAGCCGGTGGGCGTAGTCCGCACCCACGAGTGGGCGCCCAGGGCTCTCATCGCCAACTCCAACCTGGTTCCGGAGTGGGGAACCTGGGACGAGTTCCGCCGGCTGGAGCATCTTGGCCTGACCATGTTCGGGCAGATGACGGCGGGGTCGTGGATCTACATCGGCACCCAGGGGATCCTGCAGGGCACCTACGAATGCTTCGCCGCGATCGCCCGGAAACGCTTCGGTGGGTCGCTGGCGGGAACCCTCACCGTCACCGCCGGGCTGGGCGGGATGGGCGGCGCGCAGCCCCTGGCCATCACCATGAACGAGGGGGTGGCCCTGTGCATCGAAGTCGACGCCGAGCGGGCCGCCCGCCGGGTGGAGACCCGCTATCTCGACGTGGTCGCCGACGACTACCCCGACGCCCTGCGCCGCTGCCATGAGGCGATCGCGGCCCGCCGCCCGCTGTCGGTGGGGCTGGTCGGCAACGCGGCCGACGTGGTGCCCCGCCTTCTGGCCGACGGCGTCGGCGCGGACATCGTCACCGACCAGACCTCCGCGCACGACCCGTTGACATACGTTCCCAACGACCTGTCCCCAGAGGCCGCCGACGAGATGCGCCGCAACCAGCCCGACGAGTTCGTGCGCCGGTCCCGGGCGGCCATGGCCACCCACGTGGAGGCCATGGTGGGCTTCCTCGACGCCGGCGCCGAGGTGTTCGACTACGGCAACAGCCTGCGGGCCGAGGCCGTCCTCGGGGGCTGCGAGCGGGCCTTCGACTATCCGGGGTTCCTGCCCGCCTACATTCGGCCGCTGTTCTGTGAGGGGAAGGGGCCGTTCCGCTGGGTGGCCCTGTCGGGCGACCCAGCCGACATCGCGGCCACCGACCAAGCCGTGCTCGATGAATTCCCCGAAGACGAGGACCTCAAGCGATGGATAACCCTGGCGGGCGAGCGGGTCGCGTTCCAGGGCCTGCCAGCCCGGATCTGCTGGCTCGGCTACGGGGAGCGCCACCGGCTCGGGCTGCGGTTCAACGAGATGGTGCGGTCCGGGGAGTTGACCGCGCCCATCGTCATCGGCCGCGACCACCTCGACTCGGGCTCGGTGGCCTCGCCGTACCGCGAGACCGAGGGCATGCTCGACGGCAGCGACGCCATCGCTGACTGGCCGCTGCTCAACGCGCTGGTCAACACGTCGTCGGGGGCGTCCTGGGTGAGCATCCACCACGGCGGCGGTGTGGGCATCGGCCGGTCGATCCACGCCGGCCAGGTGAGCGTGGCCGACGGGACCGACCTGGCCGCCCAGAAGCTGGAGCGGGTGCTGCTCAACGACCCCGCCACCGGAGTGATGCGCCACGCCGACGCGGGCTACGACCGGGCCTGGGACGTGGCCGACGAGCGCGGCGTGCACATACCGGCTGCACGATGAGCGTCCGAGACGTCCTCTCCATCGGCCACCCGGCGCTGCGGGCCCCGGCCGCGGCGGTGCCGCCGGCCGAGATCGCCGGTGGGCGGGTGCAGGGCATCATCGACGACCTCATCGACACCATGCGCCACGCCAACGGGGCGGGGCTGGCCGCCAACCAGATCGGCGAGACGGCCCGGATCGTCGTCATCGAGGTGAACGACAACCCCCGCTACCCCTACAAGCCGCCCATCCCGCTGACGGTCGCTGTCAACCCGGAGCTGGAGGTGCTCGACGACGAGACCGTGGTCATCAACGAGGGCTGCCTCTCGGTGCCGCTGCGGGGCGACGTGGTCCGCTCGGTCAATCTCGGGGTCCGCTACCTCGACCGCGACGGCAACGAGCACCGCGCCCGGGCCCGGGGACTGGCCGCGGGAACCTGGCAGCACGAGTGCGACCATCTCGACGGTGTCCTGATCACCGACCGGGCCGATCCCTCCACCCTGTGCACCTGGGAGGAGTTCGAGCGGCATCACCGCGATGCGTTCATTGAGCGCATCACCGGGTTCGTGGAGCGGGTCGGCTCATGACCGCGACGTACTGGTGCGAGCTGGCCTGGCTGGGCGGCCGTGACGTCGAGGCCGGGGTGATGCTCGAAGTCGACGGCGACCGGATCGCGGCGGTCACGCGGGGCGTGGCTGCCCGTCCCGAACAGGCCGTGCCCCTGGCGGGCTTGACCCTGCCCGCGCTGGCCAACGGGCACAGCCACGCGTTCCATCGGGCGCTCAGGGGCCGCACCCACCGCGGCCGGGGGACGTTCTGGACCTGGCGGGACCTGATGTACCGGGTGGCGGCGCGGCTCGACCCCGACAGCTACTACCGGCTGGCCCGGGCGACGTTCGCGGAGATGGCCCTGGCTGGAATCGGCGCCGTGGGCGAGTTCCACTACGTCCACCACCAGCCCGGCGGCGACCCCTACGACGACCCTAACGCCATGGGCCTGGCACTGGTGGCCGCGGCCCGCGACGCCGGCATCCGCCTGACGCTGCTGGACACGCTGTACCTCCGAGGTGGCCTCGACGCTGCCGCCGACGACGGCTACGGGCCGCTGCGATCCGATCAGGCCCGGTTCGGCGACGGCAGCGCCCACCGGTGGGCGGACCGGGTCGACGGCCTCGCGGAGGCCGTCACCGGTGCGGCGGTGAGGGTCGGGGCCGCGGTCCATTCCGTCCGGGCCGTCGATCCGCCGTCCATCAAAGTCGCTTCGGACTGGGCCCGGCAACACAGCGCGCCGCTGCACTTCCACGTTTCCGAGCAGCCGGCCGAGAACGAGCAGTGCCTTGCGGTGCACGGTCGCACTCCCACCGAGGTGATCGCGCAGGCCGGGGGTCTGGGCGCCGACACGACGCTGGTCCACGCCACCCACACGACCGGGCACGACCGGGCGCTCATCGGTGAGGCCACCGCACACTGCTGCCTGTGCCCGACCACCGAGCGCGACCTGGCCGACGGCGTGGGCCCGGCTGAGGCGCTCGCCCGGGCCGGTTCCGGGCTATGCGTGGGCTCGGACTCCCACGCCGTCGTCGATCTGTTCGAGGAGGTCCGAGCGGTCGAACTCGACCAGCGGGCAGCCACCCACAACCGGGGCGTGTTCGGTGTGGAGGATCTGGCCTCCATGGCCACCGTGTGCGGTTATCGATCCCTCGGCTGGCCCGGCGGCGGTGTCCTGGAGGAGGGAGCCCTGGCCGATTTCACCACCGTCCGCCTGGACTCGGTCCGCTTGGCCGGCACCGACAAGTCCTGCGCGTTGGACGCGGCGATCTTCGCGGCGGGCGCCGGCGATGTGCGCCACCTCTTGGTGGGGGGGCGGGCCGTCGTCCGCGGCGGGGCCCACACCGCGATCAACGTGTCCGCGGAGCTGCACGCGGCTGTCAAGGAGGTCGTGTCGTGACGCTGGTGATCGACAACATCGCCGAGCTGGTCACCAACGACCCGGAGGTGGGGGACGGCCCACTCGGGGTGGTGACCGATGCGTCGGTGGTGATCGACGAGGACACCGTGGTGGCGGTGGGCCCGGCCGGCGCGCCTGCCGACGTGCGCATCGACGCCGGTGGGCGGTGCGTGCTGCCTGGATTCGTGGACGCCCATACCCACCTGGTGTTCGCCGGCGACCGGGCCGAGGAGTTCACCCGGCGGATGGCGGGCGAACCCTACGACGGCGGCGGGATCCGGGTCACGACCGACGCCACCCGCAACGCGGGCCGGGATGCTCTGCGCCACTCGCTCCAGCGGCGGCTGCTTGAGGTGCACCGGGCCGGCACCACCACGGTGGAGATCAAGACCGGGTACGGCCTGTCGGTGGACTCCGAGGCCGAGCTTGCCTCACTGGCCACCGAGGCCACCCCGGAGGCGACGTTCCTGGGCGCCCACCTGCTGCCCGGCGAGTACCAGGGGCGGGCCGACGACTACGTGGAGCTGGTGTGCGGGTCGATGCTGGACGCGGTCCGCAGCGACGTCCGCTGGATCGACGTCTTCTGCGAGACCGGCGCCTTCGACGCCGACCAGTCCCGCACCGTGCTCGAGGCGGGGCGGGCCGCCGGGCTGGGGCTGCGACTCCACGCCAACCAGCTCGGCCACGGACCCGGCGTCCAGCTCGGCGTCGAGATGGGCTGCGCGTCGGTCGACCACTGCACCTACCTCTCCGACGACGACATCGAGGCCCTGGCCGCCAGCGACACCGTGGCCACCTTCCTGCCGGCCACCGACTTCTCCACCCGCCAGCCCTACCCGGACGCCCGGCGGGCCATCGACGCCGGGGTGAGGGTGGCGATGGCCTCGAACTGCAACCCCGGTTCGAGCTACACCACCTCGCTGTCGTTCTGCATCGCCATGGCCGTTCGCGACATGGGCATGACCATCGACGAAGCCGTCGCCGCGGTCACCACCGGAGGGGCGGCCGCGCTGGGCCGCTCCGACGTCGGCCGCATCATCGCCGACGGGCCCGCACACTTGACCATCCTCGACGCCCCCAGCCGCCACCATCTCGCCTACCGGCCCGGCGTCCCGCTGATCTGGCGGACCCTGGGAGCCGACTACCGGCTCCCGCCCGCCGGCGACCAGACCTAATCCCCCATAATGCACAAGGAGATGACATGACCAGCGAAGAACTGACCGGCGCCGTCCCCAACCCCACCGAGCACAACCAGTGGTATCCCTTCGCCGACCGGCCCCTGCCGCCGGATGTCGAAGGGCAGGCCGTCAACCCGGCCGTCATCCCCGTGTTCGACGCGGTGCCGCTGCCCCGGAGTGCCCGGTTCGTGGTGGTCGGCGCGGGCGTGCACGGCCTGTCGAGCGCCTACCACCTGGCCATGTACCTGGAGCGCACCGGCAAGGGCTCGGGCCGCGACGTGGTGCTGATCGACAAGCAGGGCCCCGGCGCGGGCGCCACCGGGCTGGCCTGCGGCTGCATCCGCAACCTGTACATGACCGGGCCCCTGCACGCCATCCTGCGGGCCAGCGTCGAGGTGTGGGAGTCCGATCCCGTGAACTTCGGCTTCCAGCAAGTCGGCTACGTGTCGGTGGGCGAGTCCAACCAGACCGAGGACTATCTCAAGCTCCAGGCGTCGCAGGCGGCCAGCGGATACCCGTCCGACGTGTACACGGGCGCCGAGGCGCACGCCTTCCTCACCAACCTGTGGCCCGACTTCAAGACCGAGAACTGCGACGTGGTGCTGCACGAGCACCGCTCCGGGTACGCGGGGACCCACATGGCGGTGTGGGGACTCGACCAGAAGTGCCGCCAGTGGGGCGTGCAGCGGGTGTACGGCACGGCCGTGACGGGCTACGAGCTCGACGCCTCAGGCTCGGTGACCGCGGTCGAGACCGACCAGGGGTCGATCGCCTGCGAGCAGGTCGTGGTGGGCGCGGGGGCGTGGACGCCCGAGCACTGGGAGTGGCTCGGCGGACCCTCGCACCTCGACGTGCGGTACCCCGACGGCCACGTCGCCGAACAGATGGACATGTGGACCTACTGGCGGCTGCTGGAGGGCGAGGTCGTGCTGCCCGAGGGCGTCGACTTCCGCACCGCCCAGCACCGCGACTCGCCGGTGCTGCACGTGGAGCTCATGAACACGCCGGTGTACTCCGACGACGGCCGGTTCCTCAAGGACCACTTCTACTCGTATGTGCGCTACGCGGCCGAGCGGGTCGGCGCGCCCGGCCTGCAGGGCGGGACCATCCCGGTGAAGATCGGCCCGCGGGCGGCGGTGGAGCCCTACGGCCACCTGAACGACGAGTACCAGGCCGAGGAGTGGTTCGCCGACTACTACTGCGCCACGCTGGGCATGCTGTTCAAGCGCCTCGAGAACCTGAGGCCCTACTTCAAGGAGCGCCGCAACGGCGGGATCGGCGCGTTCACTCCCGACAACGTGCCGGTGTTCGACTACGTCGCCGACAACGCCTGGGTGATCGCCGACTCCAACCACGGGTTCAAGATGATCGGGGTGGGCAAGCTGACGGCGCAGATGCTGGTGCACGGCAACAAGCCCGACGAGCTCAAGCCGTTCACGCTCGACCGCTACCGCACCGGCGACACGTTCGGCGACCGAAACTCCAACTGCCCCTGGGTGTAGCCTCCGGGGGCCGCCCGCTCGTGAGGGCTGCCGGCCGCCAGCTGCCGGAATCCAGCTACAGAATCTCGGGTTACTTGTGCGCACCTAGCGCACACAAGTCGCACCAAGAATCTTCGAGTCGGTCAGCCGGCGAAGGCGGCGAGCCACTGCTCGCGGCTGGTGGGCCGGAACACGTAGTTGCGCTCGCGGGTGATGCCCATGGTGGCCGACGACTCCATCGAGTAGCGGTGCCCGGGGTACAGCACCGCGTCGTCGGGCACCCGGGCCAGCCTTGTGGTGAGGCTCTCGTACATCTGGGCCGGATCGGATCCGGGGAGGTCCATGCGGCCGCATCCCTCCAGGAACAGGGTGTCGCCGGCCACTAGACGGCCGTCGACCAGGAAGCACTGGCTGCCGGGGGTATGGCCCGGCGTGGCGATGAGTTCGATGTCTACCGCGCCGACGGTGACCACATCGCCAGAGGCGTGGCTGACCAGGCAGTCGTCGTCCACGCCGGTCACCTTCTTGACGAGATCGGCTTCGTCGGCCTGCACGTGGATCGGCACCGACACCCGCTCCAGCAGCCGGGTGACTCCCTCGATGTCCAGTCCCATCATGTGGCCGCCCACATGGTCGGGGTGGTAGTGGGTGGCCAGCACGCCGGTGCAGGCCATGCCGTCAGCCTCCAGGAGGTCGAGGAGACCGTAGGTGTCGTAGGCCGGGTCGACGAGCACGGCCTGGCCGCTCTGGCGGTCGCCGACGGCGTAGACGAAGTTCACCATCTGGCGGGCCAGCCCGTCACCGGTCGCGAAGTCGCGCCCCGACAGCAGCTGACGGAAGTAGAGCCGGTCGTCCACATCCCTCACCCTAACGCTTACTCCGAACGGCGCTGATCGGCCCGATGGGCCGTACCCTGCCGTGGATGGGGTCGCTTGAAGAGCCGCGAACGCCGACCGTCGGATACCTGGGGCCGGCGGGCACGTTCACCGAGCAGGCCGTCTACTCCCAGCCCGATCTGGCCGCCATGAACCACCGGCCCATCAACTCGATCATCGATGTGCTGCAGGCGGTCGAGAGCGGCGAGGTCGACCTGGGGCTGGTCGCCATCGAGAACATGATCGAGGGGTCGGTGACCGCCACCCTCGACGCGCTGGCCTTCGACACCGACCTGTTCATCCAGCGCGAGGTGATCATCGACGTCAACCTGAACCTGCTGGCCCGGCCGGGTGTGACGCTGGAGTCGGTGGAACGGGTCCGCTCCTACCCGGTGGCCCACGCGCAGTGCCGCGGGTACCTGGCAGAGCATCTGCCCGGCGCGGTGTTCGAGGCGGCCAACTCGACCGCGGACGCCGCCCGCAGCCTGGCCGAGTCCGATGATCGCACCACCGCGGCCATTGCGCCGCTGCGCTCGGCGGAGGTGTACGGCCTGGAGGTGCTGGCCGCCGACATTGCGGATCACGCCGAGAACCAGACCCGCTTCGTGCTGGTGGCCGCGGATGTGGTCGCCGCGCCCACGGGCCACGACAAGACGAGCATGGTCGTGTACCAGCGCTCCGATGCGCCGGGCTCGCTCATCGGCATCCTCGGCGAGTTCGCAGCCCGGGCCATCAACCTCACCAGCCTGCAGAGCCGCCCCACCAAGGCCAGCCTGGGCCAATACTGTTTCCTGCTCGACTGCGAGGGCCACATCGCCGACGAGGTGGTGGCCGACGCCCTGCGCAACCTCCGCATGAAGACCGCCCGGGTGAAGTTCCTCGGCTCCTACCCGTCGGCGTCGGTGGACCACGACGACCATCTGATGAACCAGGTCGAGGTGCGCAAGGCCGCGGTCTGGATCGACGACCTGCGAGGACGCATCCTCGGTTGACACCGGCCCCGCGGCGCGCCGCGGGAGCCCCCGTATCCTTGGCTGCGGAGGGATGGCAGAGCGGACGATTGCGACGGTCTTGAAAACCGTTGGGCCTTCACCGGTCCCGGGGGTTCGAATCCCCCTCCCTCCGCGTTTCTGGGGGCGGCCGGGTCGCGATGGCCTAGCCTGCCGGGACGACCAGTTGTGAGGGGGGAGCCTCGATGACCCGCATCCGCGTGTTGGCCGCCGTGGCCGTTGTCGCGGCAGTGGCCGCCGCCTGCGGCGGAGCCGACAACAGCACCGACCGCGCCGAAGAGCCCGAGCCGACGGCCGCTCCGACCACCGCCGCGCCAACGACGGAGGCGCCCACCGTCACCGCCGCCCCCACCACAACCGCCGCACCGACCACAACCGCGGCCCCCACCACAACCGCCGCGGCCCCCACGACCACCGCCGCACCGACCACAACCGCCGCGCCGACCACGACCGCCGCGCCGACCACAACCGTCCCAGAGCCGTCGGCCGTGCCGGTGGTGACGGCCGGGGAATGGGCGGCCTTCTCCGGCGGCGAGGACTGCGCATGCTCTGACGGCAGCGAGTACTTCTACTGGGTACGCGAGGGCGATCCCGACAAGCTGGTCTTCTACCTGCAGGGCGGAGGGGCGTGCTTCAGCCAGGAGACCTGCTCGTTCACCGGCGAACAGAACGCCTACGACACGACGGCCGACCCCAATGAGCTGGGTGACAGCCCCGCCTTCTGGGACGGCATCTTCGCCTTCGACAACCCGCTCAATCCGCTCAAGGACCACTCGTTCGTGGTGGCGCTGTACTGCACCGGCGACGTGCACCTCGGCAACCGGACCTACGACTACGGCAACGGGGTGCTGGTGCAGCACAACGGCTTCGTCAACGCCAACACGGCGCTGGCCACCGCGGTCGAGCGCTTCGGCGGCGCCACCGAGGTGGTGGTGGCCGGCTCGAGCGCGGGATCAGCCTCGGCCGCGCTCTACGGCGGCCTAGCCGCCGACCTGTTCGGCGAGGCGAGCATCACGGTGGTGGCCGACGCTTCGGGGGCCTACCCGAGCGACCCCGGCATCAACTCCTACATCGGAGGGCTGTGGGGCACCAGCACCGTCATACCCGACTGGCCCGTCAACGAAGGGGTCACCACGGCCGAGTACGGGCTGCCGGAACTGTTCATCCGCGCCGGAACCCACGCCCCCCGGGCGCGCTTCGCCCGCTACGACAATGCCTTCGACAGCACCCAGGAGTTCTTCGCGATCCTGGCCGGATTCGACGCCAGCAGCATCGACCAGCTCATGTACCAGAATGAGGCCCTGATCGAAGCGGCCGGGATCAATCAGGCCAGCTACATGGCCCCCGGCAACGACCACACGATCCTGTTCCGGGAGCTGCTCTACACCCAGGAGGTGGAGGGGGTGGCATTCATCGACTGGCTCACCGCGTTCCTCGGGGGTACCGACGTCGACGACGTGGCCTGCGTGGACTGCTCCTAGCCGGCACACCGGTACGCTCAGGACCTCCGGAGACGTGGCCGAGTCCGGTTGAAGGCGCTTCCCTGCTAAGGAAGTAACGATGCAAGTCGTTCGTGGGTTCGAATCCCACCGTCTCCGCTGGAGCCAAGCCCAAAAATACCCTTTTACCTGCATGTTTACTGTTCCCACGCTGACGTAATGTCAGCTATGGTGTCACTAGGCATCATTCGGACCCAACCTGTAACACGGGTATCGGGACTTGACAGTCGGCATAGGGATCGCCTTCAGCCATTCCGATCCAACTCCTCCCGCCTTGGGGCCGTAACGCCGTTGCATCGGAGACGCCATACCCGTCAGCCGTGTTCGCCGCACGACCCTAGAGCCTGCCTGTGACAGTCCGCTTCGAGTTGACGCAAGGACTTGGTCGTTCGCTCCGCTGCGATGGGTCGCGTTGGCCGTTGGCGCGTCGCGACCGAAGAATCGCCCAATGCGTCACAACTAGACGTCAGTGGCTACCTGGTAGAGGTCGCCTACGAGGTCGTCGCAGCGGCCAGGGGTCAGGGTGGCGGCTTAGGCCAACTTGATCGCGCCAGCGCGATGGCTACCAGCACGGCTGCGCCGTCCAGCTCGACCTGCCGGTGGCCGGCCGGCCCGGCCCATGCCATGGGCGTGGCGCCGAACACGTAGAACACGTCCGCTGTTAGCCGGGCCTTGCGTGCGACCGGTATCAGCGGCCTGCTGTCCGAGATTGAAGAGCTTGTAGCCGCTGGCGGGTCCCGGTACGGTGCTGGTCGCCACAGAACGTCGGGATGAAGCCAGTCCCGTCAATACGACTGGAACCACCGCGGGTGGGCCTTTTCGAGGCTCCCTTCGGTCCGGTCGTAGGCGTTCTGTGGCTAGAAGGCCCAAACCCGCACCGGAGGGAGCCACCTGTGCATGAATCGGCCGTCCGCCGCCATGGGGGGTGGGCTGCATCACGTGCAGCGGCTGAGGTCTCGGGAGCACCGTAGGGGTGCTGCTCGGCGCGATCATGGGGCGAGTTGTACGGCTCTGCAGCCGGCTGGCGATCACCGTTGCGGCATTGGCGTTGCTTGCCGCCTGTGGGGATGGTTCGGATACTGGACCTCCCGATGTTGAGTCTCGCGGTGCTGAGGCCGCTGGTGGGGGATCTGGTGATGCTGGTTCTGCTGGTACCGAGCCATCGAGAGAAGCCGTGGCTGGGGGTGTGCGGCTGGGGGGACGCTTCGAGTGGTGTGGGGATGTGCAAGGCGCTTGGGACCGCCATGAGGATGCTCTGGGAGCTGCTCTGTCAGCCGTCGCCGCCTACAACGAGGCCGTGGCCGCGCTCGACGGTGCGGCCGATGAGCTCGACCGGGCGGAGGCAATCGCGCGAGTCGATGCTGTGGAGCGGCGCGCCACAGCGGCCATCGACGCCTACCACATGGCGGCATCGCCGAACGCGAGCGCGGCTACGCAGGTGACCTTCGGCGACGAGGTGCGGCACTTGGACGACGGCTCTGAGGGAACCAGGGGCGTGGCCTATGGTCGAGCACGCGAGGCGTTTGGGGCCGTCGCGTCGCCTCAGCAAGCGGCGCTGCTGAGAGAACTGCCGGACATCCTTGCTGACAGCCTCTTTGAGAGGGAGTCCGTGGACAGGCTCCTGGCCCTGCGGCTGCCGGAGGCGGTACGGGCCTCGATCGGCGTCTATGCCCCGCTCGTCGCCCACGAACACGCAGATGTCCCCTCTACTGGTGCCGTCATCTACGCCGGTCATGCTCTGCGCCGAGCCATCGAGGCATCCGAGTACGCGTCCGAGGTCGCGCGGGCCGCTGGTTACGCCGCCGACGTCGCGGTCTACCGGCATCTCCTGGACGCAGAGCTCCCAGCGGTCGCTGACTTCCTAGCCGCCGTTGACGCTTACACCGCCGAGGCAGCCAAGTACACCGAGACCGTCAAGCTCGCACACCGGGCCGCCACGACAGCCGCCAGAGCCGAGATCGGGACTGGCGACTACACCGCCGACGGCGACGTGGCCGAAGTCGCCGACCGAGCAGCCATGGAGACCCTCACAGAAGCCCACGACGCCCTCAAGGACACCCGTGCCGTGGTCGTCGAGACCGGCGAGACCTCCAGTGACGCTGTCTCCGATGAGACCCGGGCAGCTATCGACGCCACCGCAGACGAAGGCGCTGCTGCATACCAGGCCGCCCGCGAAGCGACGCGATACGTCGTACGTGACGCCGGTGAAGCAGTCCACGACGAGACCCTCGATGCCATCCAGGGCGTCATCGACGCTGCCAAGGCTGCCGCTGATGAGACCCTCACCAAGGACGCGCCTGAAGCAGCCGCTGCAGCAGCGCGCGTCAGCCGCGGAGATGGTCTTGCGTCTGCTGTGGCCGCGATCGCGGTGCTCAACCGCTTCGAGATGGGCCACTTCGCAGACACAGACGCCGACGGCCACTACAGGATCAGACGCCTTGCCTTTGTGGACTTCCTCGTAGATGCCGTCGCGGTCGAGACGCTCTTGCGCGGCGATCCATGGAAGGCGCTGCAGCAGTCCCTCGCAGAGTCCTGCCAATAGGAGCCCAGAAGAGGATCGTGCAACATCCCATTCGGCGTCGCACCTGATCAGGGTCAACAGCCGATGCGGAGCCTCAAGTTGTTGAGCGCCGAGTAGTAGTGCTGCATCCAATTGGGTCGCAAGCGCCGAACACCCGCGCAGAGCACTGGACGCTCCTCGACACCCCCACTCCACCCTGAACGCGAAGCGCCGTACTTGGGCGATCCTGCGACATCGAAGCGACGAAGCCCGATCCGAGGCCGTATCGGTGGATGGCAGCGCAGCTCCGAATCGGGCCAGGCGAATCGGTCTATGTCGGAAACGGATCCTCTGACGAGCATTGCGGGTGCGCGGCAGGCGGGGTCCGGCTACATCGTGCACTGCAACGTCTTTGATCGCAGCAACGGGCTCGTGGAGCCACAGGAGCAGCTACAGCGAGCAGGCCAAGCCGACACGACTCTCGACACCGTGGACGAATTGGACGACATTCTCGCCCTTCGCTGACCAGCGGTGGCGGTCGGAAGGTGACGGCAGCCCCATAGTCGGATCTGCAACCTCCCGAAAGGTGCGGCGCCTCGCGGCCATGTATGGGCTGCGCGGCCATGCCCGCAAGACGTTCATGGCGACTGCGTCATCGCATCCCCTGTGGTCGTCGGCCCGGGTGGGGAGGCTTGCGGCCCGCTGGCGGGTCCCGCTACGGTGCTCGTTGCCACAGAACGTCGGGATTTAGCCGATCCCGTCCATAC
>LXNJ01000468.1_pt1:2500-28659 | contig 28659 bp, 25 predicted proteins | sample 809081 | NCBI WGS metagenome assembly LXNJ01 (sample SAMN04870510, study PRJNA318959) | sponge metagenome | biome: sponge; feature: marine sponge reef; material: water | host: Petrosia ficiformis | place: Greece: Milos, Mediterranean Sea | collected 2013-05-29 | depth 5-7 m | reverse complement strand
ACTGCGGACAAAAGCGGCCTTCCGGCCAATAGATGGCCTCAAACCACTCCCGGGCGGCCTCCTCGCTCGGATACCGCCGTGCCAACGCCAAGAGTGTGATGCCCTTGCGGTGTGATCTGCCTGGCCCTGTCATGATTCCCCCGATCTGGTTTTTTTATGGCCCAATTGGAGAAGGTTACAGTTAAGTATATAAGCCCTTCTCCGCGGGGTTGCATTTAGATAATTTTTATGTTACACTTGCTGCACTGTCGGCCCAGAACTGAATGACTATAGAGGACTACTACGGTGTGGCAACGCGAGACTGACTGAGGACATGGACCGGTACGCAGACCACCCGGCGTCCGGCAAGGAGCCCCCGCAGGTGGAGCAGCCGGGCTGGCGATGAAGTGTCTCGCGGAGGAGGCGGAGCGGCGGAAAGCCCGTGCCTCCGACATGTCGTGCGTTGGATGGGGCCTGGCGATAGCAGCAGGATTGTGGCTGTCGACCCTAATCCCAAAGACGGCCTGGTCGCTGACCAACTCCGTGCGTCGGTGGGCGATTTCTGGAAGCCGGTCCTGTTCCTGGGTTTGGCTACGCTCTCGATCCTATACATGGGCCTCCATAAGAAGTACTCCTCGATCCTACACATGAGCCTCAAGAACTCGATCATATCCTCGATCATATCCTCGAGCATATCCTCGAGCATATCCTCGAGCAGTCGGGAGAGTCACCTCCACCTAAAAAAATATGATCCCCTGCTGTGGATAAAGGGAGCGGTAGTGACGGGGGTAGTGTCGGGGGTAGTGTCGGAGGTAGTGTCGGGGGTAGTGTGGGGAGCGGCGGGAGCGCTCGTCACCAGTATTCTCGCGATGTGGCCAGGAGATGACCGTCCGCCGCCCCCCGTTCCGCCTCCGCCTGGTGAAACCATCTCTCCTCCCGTCGATGACCACGATGATGCCCAGCGCCGCGAGGCCGCCATGCGGCTAAACTGGAAAAACTGGCAGATCGTTCAAGGCGGCCTTGCTAGTGAAGGCTTTTCTCCCGGCGGGTTAGACGGCATCCCCGGCAACGCCACGCGCAACGCGCTTCGCCGATGGCAGAGAGCGCAAGGCCTGGCACCGACGGGGTATCTCGATGCTGGACAACTTGCCACACTAAGCCTAAGCTCAACGCCGGTGCCGAAAGCGGTTCCGCCTACAACACCGGATTCGGCGGGGTGGCAAACGACAACGACGTTGGTGGAGAGACCTTGGGGGGACATTGGTTCCCGACCTGTACCGCCTGTCCGTGTCCGACGACCATTCGACGCCTGCGTGGAGGCGTACAAGGCCGAACGGAAGGCCGATGCTTGGCGGTGCTACCGCACGCTCGCGGAGGAAGAGGGCGACCCGCGGGCGCAGCACAAGCTTGGTGTGATGATCGCCATTGGGGAATCGCCGGAGTCTCAAACCCGAAGTGCTGTGTACTGGTGGGAGCGCGCCGCGCAAACGGGCTGTCAGGACGCTATGAGAGAGCTGATGTTTGATTATTTCGAGAATGGCGATTTCGAAACAGCGATGACTTGGGCCAAAGTCACGTTGGATGCGAGAAGCGGTCCACAGGCGCTTTCGTGCGTGTTGAACTCAGATGGGAGCGACGAAGTTTCCAAGTACGCAGGGTTGCTGGAAAGCAACTACCTCACGTCGACCCTCGTCTCCCGGGCTACGCGCGCTGCCCGCATATGCGTTGCATCCGGCTTTCGCAACTGCGGGTATCAAGGAATCATTGAGGATGCCTCCAACTATCAGAAAGGAAAAAGAAATGCGGACATCCGACAGTGACCCTCTCGGCGTCCTCCCGCGTGGGCTGAGGGTCATGGCGATGGTGTTCGTGGTGGCAACACACTTGCCCATCGAGGCGACAGGCCAGGAACGCGAGCGAGAGATTGGGTTGCCGCCGCCGCCGACGCGTACAGGCCTGGTACTTGGACTCGGATGGTCGGACGAGCCCGCAACAACTCTCGAAGTCGGGATTGCCTCCCAGAAGTTTCTGGATCCCGGCGGCATGCTCTCCCTGTTTTTCGAAGGGGGAGCGGACCGGCGCTCCCTGACTTACGATCTGGCTTGGCACGGCAATGGCCAGCCGTCCGACACGACCTTCACATATACTCTCTATGCGGGGGGAGGCGTGCAAATTAGCTTTGGTAGTGGCGAGTACCGTCCGTTCATGCGTGGTACGGTCGGTGGGGCACGCTATGACTGGACGGAGTTTGAGGGGGGATCGGCAAAAATGGGCTGGTACGCGCGACCAACCATTGGCGTTGTTCGAAGGCCGACTTCGGGCAAGTCGGTGGCTCTTGGCCTCTCCTACATTCTTTATGGGTTTGAGGTCGAATTGCCCGAAGCGGTCGAACCTGGAGCAATCCGTGTCGGAGCACCACGTTCCGTCAACGCCGTTCGGTTCTCAATTGCAATCCTGGTGTTGTAGGATGACACTGCCCCGGCTGCCCATGCGCGTTGAACGCCTGTATCGGCGAAGGACAAAAGTTCCATATGACTCAGAACCTTCTGCTGACAGGGCTTAAGTGCAAATGGGACTAGCAGTTGGCATAGACCTAGGCACGACGAACTCGGCTGTCGCCGTCCTCGACCCGTACGTAGTGCCCAACGGCGACGGTGACACGACGACGCCTTCGACCGTGTGCTTCAGGGACGGGAACGTCCTTGTCGGAGCCGGGGGTTCGAGCAGTGGCCGGTGGCGGAGGGTTTCAAGCGGATGATGGGGGACGGGGCGTTTGTGTTCCACGCCGCCGGCCGCGACCTTACCGCGACGGAGCTTTCGTCCCCTGTCCTCGAAAAGCTAACGTCCGATGCGCAGGACCGGCTTGGATGAAACATTAGTCACGCCGTCATCACCGTTCCTGCGAACTTCCGGGACATCGAACGCAACGCGACCTTCGAGGCGGGCCGGTCGGCCGGACTGGAAGTCCTGCAGGTCATCAACGAGCCCACCGCGGTCGCGTACGGCGTGGTCCGGGACAACCGGGGGCGCCTCGTGGTCTACGATCTCGGCGGGGGACGTTCGACGTTACGGTGCTCGACGTGGTGGTTCCGGGCTGGACCGGCGAAACCAGGGTGCGTTGCTCTTCCGGCGACAACCAGCTCGGCGGAAGGGATTGGGACGACCGCATCATCATTTGGCTGGCCGATCCGTTTGTCGAAGAGTTCGGCGTGGATCCTCGGGACGACTACGAGGGATTGGGCGATCTGCGTTTTCGCGCGGAGGCGGCGAAGAAGCAACTGTCCGCCCGGATCTCGACGGTCGTGCGGATCGCGCACGGCGGCAGACGCAGACGTTGCCAACTGACGCGGACGACGGTCGAGGAGATCTCGCGCGGTTTGACGCGGTTTGATTGGAGCGTACGATTTCGCTGACCAGACATGCGTTGGACGATGTGGGTTGCACTCCAGACGACATCGATGGCGTTCTTCTCGTTGGCAGATCATCGCGGATGCCGGCTGTTCGGCATCGCGTCGAAGAGGTTTTTGGCCAGGCTCCGACGCACCGCGTCAACGGGGACGAGGTCGTCGTCCTTGGCGCCGCCATCGTTGCAGCCAGTTACGGGCCTTACGGGCTTTCAGACATCTCTGACGTGACCAACCACGGCCTTGGCATGATCGCCACCAGCGAAGACGGCACCGCCTATGTCAATAGCATCATCCTTGCGAGGAAACGCGCCAATACGGGCAGCGCAACGACCGGATGGAGGTCTTCATGACCTGGGCGAGTCCGGGCGACCGGACAATGTCGACTACGTGGGCAAGTACGTTGTGTCCGGGATACCGCGCCACGCGGATCGCGATACCGTTGTCGACGTGACGTATCACTATGATCAAAGGGGAACCGTAGCGGTCTCGGCGAGCACGAAGGAATCCGGGACGTCGCGGCACCTGCCCGTCGCCAAGGAGGACCTGCCCACCGACGTGCCCGGTCGTTTCCTCGTGCCCCCGGAGCCCCCAGGGCCCGAGCAAATGACGGTTTACATCGCGGTCGATTCTTCCGGCTCGATGGTGGGCGAGCCCCTGATGGCGGCCAAGAAGGCCGCCTTGGACTTCATGTGCAGTACGGACCGGAGCCGCTGCTCCATGGGCGTGATCGCGTTTGCGGACAGGGTAAAAACGATACTCATGGCGAGCGAGAAAGCGGTGGACATCAGGGCCGCGATCCGCGCTCTTGACCGTGTCGATGTAGGCGGGGGAACCTGTGCGGATCCCTTTCCCGAGATCGCACGAGTCTTTCAGGAAGACCGTCGATTTGCCCGGAAGAAGAAACTGCGGGCGATCCTCATCGCGGCCAGCGCAGCCAGTGACGGGGGTTCCGTTGCCGCCGACACGGGCGAGGTGTTGGGGGAGGGCTGGACCGGCGAGTCTAGGATCCGTCTGGCGCAAAAAGACTTGGAAGCCCGCTGGACGAAGAGGAACGGCCAGAACCACTACGGCTACAAGAACCACGTCTCGACGGACCGGCGCCACAAGCTGGTGCGGCGCTACGCGGTAACCGACGTGGCCATGCACGACAGCCGGGTGTTCGCGGAGCTGCTGGGCCCGAACAACATGGCGGCGAGCGTCTGGGCGGACAAGGCGTACCGGTCCCGGGAGACCGAGGGTCTGCTCGAGGAGCTGGGATACAACAGCAAGGTCCTGAGGAAGGGATCCGCGGGCCATAAGCTCACCAAGCGCGAGAAGCAGGGCAACCGGACGAAGTCAAAGGTCCGCGCCCGTGTCGAGCACATCTTCGGGTAGCAGGCCAACGACATGGGCGGTGCGCTGGTGCGCAGCATCGGCATCGTGCGGGCGCGCGCCCACATCGGGCTCAGGATTCCGGCGTACAGCATGCACAGCATGCGCAGGCTGACGTATCTGGAGCTCGCGGCCGGGAACGCCACGTAGCGACAAAGGGCCAAGCGCGACGCCACCACCACCACCACCACCGCGAGTCCTGCGCAAGCACGGCGCCCACGCACCGAAACAGTCTCCGAGCGGCACAATGCAAGGGCCGAACACGCCCGTGTCATCGATCCTTGACGAGCATCAGCCCGGCCGCATCGCACAACACGCCCGTGACCAACGAGGCTCTCGACGCGTTGAAGAAGGTGCGGGCGATAAACCTCGCAACCGGGGAGATTCCGGTGCTGCCCGCCCCCAAGAATCCGCTGACGGGTGTGGGCGCCGCTCGGTGGCAGAAGACCCAGATTCTTGCGGAGCTGGAGCCGATGCCCGGTCGGGGCTGGCACTCGCTTCGGCGGAAGTTCGCCAGCGACCTGATGGACCAGCCGTTGAAGGTGCTCTGCCGTCTTGGCGGCTGGAAGACGCCCAAGACGGTCCTTCGGTGCTATCAGAGGGCCGACGAGGGACAGCTTCGGAAGGCTCTGAAAGACCACCGCTGGGCTCGCGGCTGAGATCGAGATCGGCGGGAGTCAATCAGCGGGAATCCGGGCTGTCGGACATGCAAACACAGTCACCACAAGAAGATGCGAATCTATGACCACATGCCGGCCCGGCAACTAGTCCTCCGCCGCTCGTGGACGCGCGGCATGGGCCTACGCGTCGCCGGGGCGTGGTGCAGTGCGCCCCTTCTCGGCGAGGCGCGCCATGAGCGCGTCCATGCCCTTTAGGCCGCGCCCCGTCTTAACGAGCTCGCCCGACTCCTGAAGCGCACTTATGATCGCGTCCAGTATGCCGTTGACAAACTTGCCGCTAAGCTCCGTGCTGAATCGCTTGGCGATATCAATTGCTTCGTTGATCGTGACCTTCGGCGGGATGTCTTCAAACTGCAGAAACTCGCAGACCGCTATGCGCAGAATCAGGCGATCCAAAAGCGCCATGCGCACCAGCGCCCAGTTGTCCGCCTGGGCCTGCACCAGTTCATCGCAGCGCCCCGCGGTTTCAAAGCTGGCCCGGAACAGCTTCTCGCCAAAGGAAAGCAGCATGGCGTCGCCTCGAAGCCTGGGCCTGATAATGGTCTCCACCACATGCTCCTGGCTGCCGCTGCCCATCGTGTGGGCATACAGCGCCTGCAGAACACACTCACGCGCAATGCGCCGGTTTACCATGGTGCCCGCCCTCGCTCAGAGCAATGCTAGCCTTCCTAAGCCGCCAACCACATCGGCAAGGTTACACCAGAGAGCAGCGCGGAAGTAGTGGAGCCGAAGGCAATCTTCGAAAGCGCAGTAACACTATGCGCCCCGGCAACGAGCAGGTCCGCCTCATATCGCGCCGCACACTGCATAATCTCCTCGCTCGGATCTGCGCCCACGAGGCTGTGAATGCTAACCGTGAACCCATGCTGCGATGCGTAGGCACGCGCCCGCTGCAGCATCAGCTGCGATGCCTCCCCGCGCCCTTTCACCTGAACGTTGACAATATCCAGCAGGACCTCCGCTCCAAAAGGCTTTAGATACAGGAAGCCTCGCAGCGCGCGCACGCAGGCGCGAGAACCATCAAAGGCCACCAACACGCGCCGGACCTCGCGATAGGAAGAGGGCACGGTCAGCGCCGGGCCCACAACCCTCTCCACGATTTGCTCCAGGGTTACGGGGGTGGCCTCGGGGTGGCTGTAATGGAAGTGCGGCACTTTCCCGACCACCAGGAGGTCGCTGTATTTCGCCGCCTCAACAATGTGCTCAATCGGCACGCCCTCCGCTATATGCGATTCGTGCGCGATCCCTGTATCCGACAGCGCCCCCTTGAAGTCGTTGACCAGTCGCCCCGCAATCCCCCGCGCTTCCTGGGTCAGCGATGCCTCCACCTTCTCCATCAGATAAAAGGCTCCGATGCCCGCGCCTTTGGCATTGCGCGCGATGCTTTCCATGTCTACGACTGCCACGGCTGTTACCTGCGCCCCATAGCGACGCGCAACCTCAGCTGCGTAGCGTGTGGCTACCGGCGTGTCGGTGTCGGCATCAAGGGCAACGAGGATGCGCTGGATCATGGGCAAGACCGATTAGCGAAAGCGTGGAAAGGTAAGGCAAAGCGCGTGAACAACAGTCCACCGGCCGCGTTTTCCACGGGATGCGGCGCCTTTGGTGTAATGAGTTCTTTTCATTTAAAGAAGACTTCGTAATAATAAGGCTGTGGATAAGTGGATAACCCTTTGCGCCACCGTGTGCGAGCCTACCAGCAAACAGGCCTATAAGTACCTAACGCTACGCAAGTATGGCGTTCTTGATCCTGTCGTGTCCACGCGTGACGGCTTTATCAAAGCTGTGGATAACTTGTCTCAGACTGTGGATAACTTGTCTCGAAAGTGCGCGCGCTGGCGAACCACAGCGTTGTAAACGACTCGTGCACGGCTAATCCACCGGTTATCCAAAGCCCTTGCGCCTTGCAGACACGTATCTCCGTAGCAGAAGCGCGGCAGCTGGTTCTTGACGATGTCGAACCGCTTGCCTGTGAGCAGGTGCCCCGACCCCGCGCGCTGGGGCGCACCTTGCGCATGCCGGTTTGTGCTGCAGAGGACCTGCCGCCGTTTGACAACGCAGCCATGGACGGGTTCGCCGTGCGCTGCGCGGATCTGCCTGCACGCCTGCCTGTCGTCGAAACGATCTTCGCGGGGCAATGGCCCCACAAGGTCGTAGAAGTGAATACCTGTTCAGCAATCATGACTGGCGCTCCGATGCCGCCGGGGGCCGACGCCGTGGTGCCGGTCGAATGGACGACGCGCATCGCGCCGGACCTGGTGCAGATTGCGCGCGTCCCTGAGCATGGCATGTATGTGCGCCATTCAGGTCAGGATGCCGGGAAGGGCGCGGTGCTGGTAAGTTCGGGCGTCGTGGTTACGGCATTTGGCGTCGGCATGATAGCCAGCGCGGGTGTGCAAGAAGTAGTGGTAAGTCAGCGGCCGCGGGTGGCCGTGATTTCCACGGGCGACGAGGTTTTTGCGGGTCGCGGGCCGCTGCCTGAGGGCAAGATCAGGGACATCAATGGGGCTGCGCTGACCGCGCAGGTGACGGATGCGGGGGGCGTAGCCATCGGACCGTTCTACGCACGCGACAACGAGTACAGCGTGGTGCAGACCATAACGAAAGCGTTGGAGGCAAGCGATGTGCTGCTGGTCGCTGGAGGCGTTTCCGTTGGCGAGCACGATCTGGTCAAAGACGCATTAGACACGCTCGGTATTGAGATGTGCTTCTGGCGGGTGCGCCAGCGCCCAGGCGGACCGCTGGCTTTTGGTCGCTTGCAGGGGCAGGCAGTGTTCGGACTTCCCGGGAATCCGGTCTCTGCAGCGGTCTGCTTTGAGCAGTATGTTCGCCCGCTGCTTGCGACGATGCTGGGCAACCGGCAGATTCACCGCCCCCGCCTTTCCGCCATCCTCAGTGCGCCGACACCGAAGAAAAAGGGGCTGCACTTCTTTACGCGGGGCACTTACCGCTACGGCGCGGACGGGCGGCTTATGGTGCGCGATACCGGGCCGCAAGCGTCCAACCTGTATTCGTCGCTGGCGCAGGCCAATTGCTTCATCCATCTCGAGGAGTCGGTGGCATCTGCTCCCGCCGGTATGTGCGTCTTTATTGAGCCCCTTACCGGGCGTGCTGCGTAATCGCGGGGAGCGCGGCCGCTTCGTCCCAAAGGGTAAGTGCCTCAAGAAAGGTTTCGTCTATCTGGTTGTAGTACGGATAGGCGGCGCGCGCACCATAAAGCTGCCTGGCCAAGAGCGCTTTGAGGTATGTGTGCACCACCGCGCGGTTGGCCTCCAGGTCATGCCTGGTGATGATGCGGTTTTCTAGAGACGCTTCGCTTGCCTTTTCCGTAACCACCACCGCGACTTGCGACTTGGCCGCCACCTGCCAGAACCCTTCCCACTGCTCCGGTGAAAAGGCAAACTGCGTTGAGAAGTCTGCTTGCCGGTTTTCCCACGCCCGACGCAGTTGCGGCTCGTTGCGCGTAAACCAATCCTTGAACGACTCAAAGAGATAGCCTTCGTACATCAGCTGCAGGACCGGAGCCATGGTGCTGTCGTACATCACGAGATGGTCTGGGAAGATGCCGCCGCCACCGAAGACGGTCCGTCCGTGCGCCGTCTCGTACTTGAGCGAATCAGGGATGCTGCCGAGGTACTCGGCGGGATCCAGTGCGGCGTCGCGCATGGACAGGGCCTTTTCTTCCAGGTATCCGTGCCGGTCGCCTTCCTCATACGGCGTCTGGATCAGCCGCCCCGAGGGTGTAAAGTATCGCGCCGTCGTCATCTGCAGGCGGCTCTCGTCAGGCAGTTCAAACTGGTTCTGGACGAGTCCTTTCCCAAAGGTACGCTGTCCGACGATCAGGGCGCGGTCATGGTCCTGGAGCGCACCGGCGACAATTTCGCTGGCTGATACCGAGTTTCTATTCACGAGCACAATCACGGGTTGATGCTCGAAAAGGCCCGCACGTTGCGCTTTCAGCACCTGGTCTGGCATGGCGCGTCCGCGTGTCTCCACAAGGACGCCTGTGCCGGCGATCATCTCGTCCGCAATCGCGGCTGCAGCCTCCATGATGCCACCCGGATTGTCGCGCAAGTCGAGTATGAGGCGCGCCATGCCTTGATCCAGCAGGCCTTGCACGCCTTCCACAAACTCGCGATAGGTTGTATGGGCAAAACGACTAAGCCTGATGTAGCCGGTTTGACCATCCACCATGTAGGTGCTCGTGACCGAGTACAGCGGAATCTGGTCGCGCGTGATGGAGAACAAAAGCTCTTCGCCGATGCCGAGCCGCTTCACCTGGACGCGGACCATGGAGCCGACAGGGCCTTTGAGGCGGCGCTGGATCTCATCGCTGTCCGCGCCGATGATGCTGGTGTCATCTACTGCTACAAGGCGGTCCCCGGCGCGCAGGCCGACCTTTTCGCTGGGACCGCCTTCGATAGGCGAGACAACCTGGGCCGTGTCGCCGCGCGGTATCTCAAACCAGATGCCGATGCCCCCAAACGAGCCGCGGTATCGCTCATCGACGGCGGTGAAGGCCTCGGGGTCAATGTAGGCGGAGTGGGGATCCAGGGTGCCAATCATGGCCTCAATGGCTGCCTCCGCAAGCTCGGCCGGATCCGTCTCCTCAACGTACCGCTTGTTGATGATGAGGAAGGCTTCTTCCAGCTTCTTGAGCTGTTCCGTCGTGTCGGTAAGGTCGGCGGACCAGTTTACCCCAAGCAGCACCCCCACAATCATGACGCTGAGGGCCGCTGGGATGTATATCGTTTTGCGCATTGCGATCACCTTAATGCGGAGCACCCGTTGCTGCAGTACAAGATACAAGGCGCACAGGCCCGCTGCGCGCCTGTGACCAAAGCCGGCCAAGGACTGCGCACATGCGCACCGCTTTGTGCTGCCGCTTGCTTATGCCGTTCAAACGGTGCCTGTTGGCGCCTGTGCCCGAGGGGGCTGCCAGGCTACCAGGCTGCGGCGCTTTTTGCAGTTCGGGCATGGCACACCAGCACCGGGTCGGATCGGCGGAAGCGCGTATATTCCGAGCCAAAAGCCTCCAGCACGCTATGTCAACGCCCGCGCAGCACTTTTTGGATCACTCGCGGCAGCTCCTCATGCAGGACTACTTGCCCAAGGTCGAACGGTGCGTGGTGGTGCTGCCGGCGGAGAAGCTCTGGTGGCGGCCCAATGGGCAGTCCAACGCGGTTGGCAACCTGCTCCTGCACCTCTCAGGCAATGTGCGCGAGTGGATCATCCATGGCGTCGGTGGTGCCACAAGCGTGCGTCGCCGCCGCGAGGAGTTCAGCGCAAAAAGCGGCGCGAGCGCCGCGCAACTCATGAAAGCACTTCGCGCCACCTGCAAGGAAGCCGCGACAATCCTCAAGAGGCTGGATGCCGCCTGCCTCGCGGATTGCCGCGTGATTCAGGGCATAGAGGTGACCATCCTCGGAGCAATCTACCACGCCGTGGAGCACTTCTCCGGCCATCTTGGCCAGATCATCTACATAACCAAGCTCTGCACAGGCAAGGACCTGAGCTTCTGGACCGTAGGAGAAGACGGCGCAGTGGCGCGCGGCTGGACGGTGCCCTAGTTGGACGGGATCGTGTCCGTCCGACGGAACTGCTCCGCACCGCTCTTCTTGGAGGTGCCGGAAGCACGGCCCAGGCCGCGGGCGCTGACGCGCCTTGCTTCCACGCCAGAGTCTATGTAGTGCTGCATCACGGCGCGGGCGCGATCATCAGACAGGTCCTGCGGGTTGCGCTCAAACGGCCCAGCAAGTCCTTCCACGCGGACGACGAGGTTGGGGCAGCTGCTCGTAAGGATATCCACATTATCTGCAAGCTGCTCTACACCGCTGTCCGTAAGCACACTGGCGTTGCGCTCAAAGAAGACGGAATTCATCTCGGCTAGATCAGCACAGAAATCGGCCTCCCACACAACGACCTCTATCGTCGCCGTGCGCGCATCGCTCCCATGTGCATTGGAAAGCGCCAGCGACACGTTGTAGGTCCCGGGCTGCATATAGGTGTGCGAGACCCTGGGCGCGTTGCCGGAGGTGCCATCGCCCATAGTCCAAGCATAGGTCAGCGGCGCATCCCCGCGCACATTGGCGCTGAACTCCACCGGCGTCTGCGTATCGGTGCTGGTAGCACTGGTGACGATCGCAATGATTTCCGCCGGCACAGGCGGATTTACCACCGTCACGCTGTGCGCGCCGGTAACCGAGGCTTTTCCTTTTCTGTTGGAAGCGGTCACCATCACTGCGTAAGTGCCGGCGCTCGCAAAAGCGTGGTCTGCGGAGTCACCCGAGGCCACAGCATTGTCGCCAAAGTCCCAGCTGTATTCGACCGGTGGTTTGGCATCTTCGTTAACCGCGGCGGAGAAGGAGCCGGTCTGATTGGTTTCCAGCTGCGCGGGGCCATCTACGGTCAGCACTTCTACGTTGCGCGGACTGCAGCCAGCAAAAATGAGGCCGATGACAAGGATGGGCAGCACAAAACGCGTGTGGATCATGGGTCTGGGCTTAATTGCTTTCAAAGGATAGCGTGCAGCGCGCCATGGTGCGCATACGCATTCGCGCAACGCGCCGCTGGAGAGGCAAATTAACAATAAAGCACGACAGTTGCATAGCCAGCGCATGCCAACACGATTCGCACGGCGGTGCCGCGCATTGCTATTGGGATCGCGCTGCGCGCCGAATCGCAAAGCTCTTCCACACGAAGTACAGGGTCGGAATGACGACGAGGCTCAGGATCGTCATGGACACCATGCCTCCGACCATGGGGGCCGCGATGCGTTTCATCACCTGCGAGCCGGCACCCAGGGCCCACATGATGGGCAAAAGGCCGGCCATCGTGGCTGCAACGGTCATGCAGACAGGCCTGATACGCTGTGCTGCGCCCTGAAGGATGGCCTCCATGAGGTCCTCAAGGGTGCGCATTTGGCCGTTGGACACTCTTTCTGCAAAGGCCTGGTTCAGATACGTCAGCATGATGATGCCGACCTCCGCGGCCACGCCGGCCAAGGCGATGAATCCAACGCCGACGGCCACGCTGAGCTCATACTGCAAAAGGTAAAGAAGCCAGACGCCGCCGATGACGGAGAACGGAAGCGAAAGCATCACAATCAGGCTTGCAGGTACGCTTCGGAAGTTCAGGTACAGCAAGAGGAAAATGATCACAGCCGTCAGCGGCACGACAATGCGGAGCCGCGCTTCGGCGCGCACCATGTACTCGTACTGTCCGCTCCAGACCATGCTGTATCCGGCAGGCAGGCTCACTTCGGACTCGACCGCCGCGCGAGCGCGGTGCACATAGGTCCCCAGGTCGGTGTCCCGGATGTCCACGTACACCCACGAGGTCGTGCGCGCATTCTCGCTCTTTATCACCGACGGGCCACTTACGATGCTGAAGTCTGCTACATAGCTGAGCGGGATCTGCACGCCCGCGGGCGTGGATATGAGCACGCGGCCAAGCTCATCGAAGTGATCGCGCAGCTCCCGGCTGTAGCGGACGTTCACGGGGTAACGCTCCAGACCCTCAACCGTCTGCGTGACATTGATGCCCCCTATGCCGGACAGGATTACGTCCTGCACATCGCCCACCGACATTCCGTAGCGGCCCGCTTCTTCGCGCTTGATCCGGTAGTCCAGAAACTTGCCGCCCAGCGTCCGGTCCGGATAGGCGCTCGCGGTGCCCGGCACACGGCGCAAAACGCCCGCAACGCGCTCCCCCAGGTCCGAAAGCACGGCCAGATCGGGACCCATGATCTTGACGCCCACCGGCGTCTTGATGCCCGTTGCCAGCATATCCAGACGCGTCTTGATGGGCATGGTCCAAGCGTTGGAAAGCCCGGGATAGCGTATCGCTTCATCCATCTCCTCAATGAGGCGGTCAACCGTCATGCCCTCGCGCCATTCATGCTCGGGCTTTAGCGTGATCGTGCTCTCAATCATGGAGAGCGGGGCGGGATCGGTGGCCGTTTCTGCGCGACCGACCTTGCCGAACACATGGGCAACTTCAGGGAAGCTGGCGATGATCTTGTCGGTCTGCTGCAGCAGTTCGCGCGCCTTCGTCACGCTGATCCCAGGATCCGTAGTCGGCATGTAGAGCAGGTCGCCCTCGTTCAGCGGCGGCATGAACTCCGAACCCAACTGCCTTATCGGATACAGCGTGGCGCAAAGGAGCAGGAATGCGCAGCCGAGCGTCACCGCGCGGTGACGCAGCACCAGGCCGACGACAGGCCGATACATTCGCAGCAGGATACGGTTGACCGGGTTGCGATGCTCGGGCAGGATGCGCCCGCGAATCAGGTAGCCCATCAGGACAGGGACGACGGTGATGGACAAGAGGGCCGCCGCCGCCATTGCAAAGGTCTTGGTGAACGCAAGGGGCTTGAAGAGTGCCCCCTCCTCGGCTTCCAGCGCAAAAACCGGCAGAAACGACAGCGTGATGATCAGAAGCGAGTAGAACAGCGCCGGACCCACTTCCTTGGACGCGTCCGTGATGATGCGCCACCGGTCCTTCTGGCCCAGGTCGCGCTCCAGATGCTTATGCGCGTTCTCAATCATTACCACGGCTCCGTCTACCATGGCACCAATGGCGATCGCGATCCCGCTTAGCGACATGATGTTGGCGTTGAGGCCTTGGTGGTACATCACCAGAAAGGCGATCAGTATGCCCAGCGGCAGCGTGATGATCACAACCAGCGCACTGCGCAGGTGCAGCAGGAAGAGCAGCGTCACCAGGGCCACGATCAGGCTTTCCTCAACGAGCTTGGTTTTGAGCGTTGCCAAAGCCCGCAGGATCAGGCCGCTCCGATCATAGGCGGTCCGCACCTCGACGCCCTCGGGCAGGCCCCGCTGAAGCGCTGCGAGCTTTTGCTTGACGGCTCTGATCGTCGCCAGCGCATTGCTACCCGTGCGCATGACTACAATCCCGCCCACCACCTCACCCTCGCCGTTCCAGTCGGCCAGCCCCCGCCGCAGCTCAGGCCCGATCTGCACACGGGCGATGTCGTGAATGAGGACGGGCGTCCCGTGCGGATCGACGCCAACCGGTGTGTTCTCCACATCGCGGATGGACTGTATGTAGCCCAGGCCGCGCACCATGAACTCCGTCTCGCCCATCTCAAAAAGCCGGCCGCCCACATCATTGTTGCTTCGCTGCAAGGCCGCTCGCACCTGCGCCAGCGTTACGCCGAAAGCAAACAGCTTGTTGGGATCCACCTCGACCTGGTACTGCTTCACGAATCCGCCGATGGAGGCGACCTCCGCTACGTTCGGCAAGCTCATCAGCTCATAGCGCAGAAACCAGTCCTGCAAGGATCGCAGCTGCTGCAGGTCGTAGCGGTTGCCGCCATCCAGCACATATTCAAAAACCCAGCCCACGCTGGTGGCGTCGGGCCCAAGGGTCGGTGTAACGCCGCTCGGCAAGCGCGCAGAGACGTAGTTGAGCTGCTCCAGGACGCGGCTGCGCGCCCAGTACAGGTCGGTCGACTCGTCAAAGATGATGTAGACAAAGGACAGCCCAAAAAACGAGTAGCCCCGGACGGTCTGCGCCTGCGGAACGGACAGCATAGCGGTCGCAAGCGGATACGTCACCTGGTCTTCCACCACCTGGGGGGCCTGACCCGGGTGCTCCGTAAGGAGGATGACCTGGACGCCGGACAGGTCAGGGATGGCGTCGATGGGCATGCGCAGCATGGCGTAGATGCCCCCAAGCCCAGCCAGAAGAGCCAGCACCAACACGAGGAAGCGATTCTGAACCGAGACCGCAATGATCTTCTTCAGCATAACAGGCTAAGCGTGGGCGGCATCGCTGGGACACCGCCAGTATCAGTGCTGATGATCATGCGGCATGGCCATGCCGGCCGCTTCTGGAACGCCCATGGTGTCTTGATCGACCATCGTGTCAGGCGCGGCGCTTCGCATCTTGTCAAGAGCTTCCTGCAAGCGGCTTTCGCTGTCGATCAGAAACTGGGCCGACACGACCACATGCTCGCCTTCCGACAGGCCCTGCATCACACGCACATGCCTGCCGCCGGGGCCACCCTCCTCCCCAATCTCCACGGCGCGCGGCAGATACTTCCCGGGCTCCCCGCGCACGAACACGATGTTGCGATCGCCAGAGCGAAGGACCGCTTCAGCCGGGATCGCAACGGCGTCAGGGATCGCCTGCCTTTCCATCACCAGATTGACGTACATGCCGGGCCTCAGGATTCCGTCGGGGTTGGCGAACTGCAACCGAGCATGGACATAGCGGCCACCTTCGTGAAAAAACGGATAGATGTAAGAGATCCGCCCCCGGTAGGTGCGCCCGGGATACTGGGAGAGCTCCATGGTGGCCGCGAGCCCTACGGACAGCCAGGCGATGTCGCGCTCATAAACGCTAGCGTGCACCCAGACCGTTGAGAGATCGGCAATGCGGTACAGGTTGTCGCCAGCGTTGATGTAGGCCCCCTGCACGACATCCTTGTCGATGACCACACCCGTGGTCGGCGCGTGCAGCGGCACCGTCTTCTGGATTACGCCGGAGCTTTCCAGCTTCTCCACGGCAGCCTGGGGGATGTCCCAATTGGCCAGGCGTGCCCGAGCGGACGCAAGCAGCTGCATCGCATCGTCTTGCAGAGACCGGTTGCCGCGTTCTGCGGCTTTCTGGTACGCCCGGAGCGCAAGCAGAAAATCCTGCTGCGTGGTGACCAGCTCCGGCGAGTAGATCTCAAGCATCGGCGCTCCTTCGTCGACCGCCTGCCCTTCGTAGTCGACATGCAACGTTTCGACCCAGCCGGAGATTTTTGCGCTTACGATATAGAGCGTCTCCTCATTGAAGTGTACCTCTCCCACGGTGCGCACGGAGTGCGCAAAGTCCATGCGCAGGGCGGGTTGGGTCCGCACACCCATGTTGTGCGCCATCGACGGGTCTATCTGGACCGCGCCGGCCTCCGGCACGGTCGCCAAGTCCTTGTAGACAGGCACCAGATCCATCCCCATCGCGGACTTGCCGGGCTGATCGTAAATCTCCGCCGGATTCATAGGAGCCCGCCAGTAGAGGACTTCCCGGTCGTCGGAGCTATCCATCACTTCGTCCCCAGGCACCGGGCCAGGGCGCTTCACGGTTTTGCGCCCCGCAAAAAATCCGGCGCCCAGCACCAGTGCGAGGACGATTACAGCGCCCATCCAGCGCAGGACTCCTGATTGACTCATGGTGGTCGGGTCTAAGGCGTTAAAGTGCCATCAATGGCCATCCATGCTTTCGAGCGAAGGGACTTCAAGCACTTTCTCCAGCATCGCGGCGGTGACAAGCGACCGTGCAGCAAGGTCTGCTTCGGCGGAGCGCAGCGCGAACAGGGTGCGCTCCGCATCAAGGAGATCCAGAAAACTGGTGCGTCCCGCTGTGTAGGCACTGAGAGAGGCCTGCCGAGCGGATTCAGCCTGCGGCACGAGCACCTCATGGAACTGCGCCAGTTGCCGCTGCTGGTCTTGCAGGCGGTCGGCCAGCTCCGCAATCTGTGTCCGCAGCGCATGGTCCAAATCTTCCTGGCGCGCGGCGATCGCGCGGCGCTGCACCTGGGCCTGTTGCAACCGCGCTTGCCGCCGTGCGCGCTGCAGGGGTACCTTGATGCTGACTCCGACCGCCAGGGCGTCCCGGCCCGAAGCGGTTGGCGGTACGTTGCCGCTGGCGATGTCGAAGTACGAAAAGCGGAGGCTGAAGTCCGGCATGAATGCCTTGCGGGCCAAGGCGATTTGCGTATCTGCCCGGCGCGCTTCTGCCGCAAGGGCCTCCGCCTCGGAGTTTCGGCTGCGTGCGAGCGCCAACAGCGCGTCCTGGTCCAGGGAATCAGGCGGCGGCGCTTGTACGATAGTCGTCTGATAGCAGTGGGTGCACGACGGCTGATTGCGCAGTCTCGCCAGCGCCTGCAGCGCCGCGCGCTGCTCTGAGTCCAGCTGAATCCGCAGTTCATCCAGCGCGTTGCGCTCAAGCTGTGCCTTCAGGATGTCCTGCTGCATACCTTGGCCAACCGCGTATTGCGTTGCAGCAGCCTCGGCATAATCAGCGAGTCGATCCTGGAACGCCGCAATGAGTGCAGTGCGCTGCTGGATGCGGTACAGCTCAAAGAACGCCCGCTTGGCCTGGAAGACCAGGTCTTCTTCCAGCACGGTGACTTGGAGCGCGGCAATCTCCGCATCCAGGTCAGCCGCCAGGCCCTTTAGTTGCAAGGTGCCCGGATAGGGCAGCATTTGCTCAACCTGCCACTGGCTGCGCTGGGCGCCATAAGCCGTAAGGATCCCAAACGGCTGGTAGGCGGCGGTGACGACGGGGTCCGGTAATGCGACTGCCTGTGCGCCGGCGAATGTCAGGGCTTCTGCTTGAAGCTGCGAGGCGCGAAGCGAGGCGTTGTTCGCGCGCACCTCCGCCAAGACATCCTGCAAGGTGAGCACCGTGTCAGAAGGAAAGTCCTGCCCGCTGACCCGCTCCGTCAGCGCAAGAAAAAGGGACAAGGTCCCAAGCAGCAGGGCGGACCGCGTCATTGCGTTCATCCACGGATGGTTCGGCCAGAAGCGAAGGTGCTCAAAAGTACGCTTTCTGGCACTGCGAAGGAGCCCCAGGAGACAATCCGCTATGAACCTCTGCGGAGGCGTGAAGACCCGTGTTGCGCTGCACCATCATCTCCAGCCAAGAGACAGATACGAACCTCTGCGGATGCGTGTGCGCTGCGCTCGTTCGCCTGCTACGGACGCGTGTCTGCTCCGTGCACGGTAAAGCCGAGCATCATCCCTGCGGAAAGGTGCTCCGCGATATGGCAATGCGCCATCCAGTCGCCCGGGTTGGACATCTCGATCAACAGGTCCATCGTTGAGCCGACCGGCAGCACGGCTGTGTCCTTCCAGACAAGGTTTCGGTTGGGGACGCCATCCATTGCCACCACCAGGAACCGCTGCCCGTGCACATGGACGGGATGGTTCATGGGATGGAAGCTCTTCGGGTCGTTGAAGATGCGGACCTTGACGATATCGCCCAGCGCAAACTCCCAGCGGATGTCCATATTCTCTTTGCCCGTGTCTACATCGCGCATGATCCAGGTGACCTGACGGCCTGTTGAGAGCCAGTTCATCATGGGCATGGCATCGTTCCACTCCATGGGCGGCACATAGAGCGTGTCAATCTCCATCGCCATCATGATGGGCACGGGGAGGTTCTGCACCCGCACCGTGAGGGCGAGCTCCTTGTCGGGCGGACGGTCAAAATGCTCCCGGAGCATGTCCACCTCAGCGGTAACGTCCGCATAGGCGCGCGGCACGCGGAACGCCTCGCCATAGTCCGGGTCCGCCGCCTCGTCCGTTATGGTGACCATCCCGAGCGTATCCACATGGGGATAGAACTCCCCCCGGAAGTGGTTGATGGCCTGGATGGCGTTGGTGATGGCGACTGTGCCCGGCTCTTCAAAATACACATCTACCACATACCGCTCGGCGGGGGCGATGGGGATGCTCTCAACAAATACCTCCCGCTCATAGCGGCTCACGTCCGACGCAAGGACCTTGATCCGTGCCCCGCCGAAGGTCACGTTGAAGGTGCGGGCATTGGCCACATTGGTCAGGAAGAACCGCACCACAGCGCCGCGTGGCACGGACAGCTGGTAATCGGTCACGCCATTGGTCAGCATGACATTGCCGAAACGTCCCATGAGCGCGTGCGTCGGAGACGCATCGCCCCAAGGCAGCAACCCATGCATGTCTAGCAGAAGATCGTCCAGCAGCAGCGTTTCCTCGGCGTTGACTGCGCCATAGTAATGGTCCTGATCCGGCTGCACCAGCATGTTGCCGTACAGGCCGAGATCCTGCTGCATGTCTTCCCGCATATGCGGGTGGTACCAGTAGATGCCCGTATCAGGAAAATAGACCTCATACGTGAAGGACTCGCCTTGCGCCACGGGTGCCTGTGTCAGGCCCGCCACGCCATCAAAAAGGTTCGCCAGGCGCAAACCGTGCCAGTGCACGGTGGTGGGGTCTTCTAATTCGTTGCGGAACACCACGACGACAGTGGACCCGCGCGTGACTCGAAGCAGCGGGCCGGGGTACTGCTGATTGTAGCCGTACATGACAAAAGTCCGGTCTCCGATCTGGCGGCGGACCAGCGTGGCTTCCAGGTGCAGCGTGTCGCCATCGGCCAGCGGCACAACTGCACTCGGGCGGGCCGCTGGGATTCCCATCGCCTGCTGATCTGGGAGCGCAGGCGGTACGGGCGGCAGCGCATCCTCCAGGCCCGGCATCATCGGCATACTCATATCCATCGGCGGCATGCGCCAGACCACCGAATCGGCTGCAGTCGCCGGCATATGATGATGCGCATGCTGCGCCCCAACCAGCGGCACCAGGACCAGCGGAGCCAGAAGCAGCAGGCCGCTAGCAGCGAAGCGCCGCCGTCGCGATCCTAATAGTAGCCGTAGACCGCACAAGGTTCCTGTTCGTATGGGCCGTGACCGGCCATCGTGTGCATCAGGCCGCTGCGTGAAAGGCCCCGCATGACGACCGGGCCCTGCCAGCGTGCTGCGGGCGGCTGGGACAGCGGCTCCAAGGTGATAAAGACGAGGAACTTGTTCCACTCAGTCCTGCCGCGAACGCTGTCGGTGACGGGTCCCATCCGAACGGCCTGCTTGAGGTCAGGCGTGGCCATCCACGCGACGAACTCGCCGCCGGGCACCGGGCGCAGATTTTCCACGACCACTTCGACATCGTACCGGTAGTGTCCCCGGGCCGAGACGGCGATGCCGAACGGTGACTCTGCGTAGGTCAGACGGGCCGTGCCCCGGGCCAGCCTGGCCGTAGGGACGCGGCGGGTGGGCACCAGCGTAATCTGGTAGTAGTCGGGCGACGCCGTGCAAATCGCCGGCGGTGCCGAGCCCAGCAGCAATAGCGATATGGCGAGTCCAACCATGTCCGACCCTACTCGCTGTTCCAGCGCTGCACGCTGGAGATGTCGGGCACGCCCCAGTCGGCACCGTTCCAACCCTGAAAGCCATCCATGCGAAACGTCCAGAACCCTGTCGACATGTCGCTCACCACAATAAGCCCGTCGGCGTTGCGGACATCGATGCCGAAAGCGCCATTGAACATGGCGTAGCGGTCTGTGTTGGGCGGGCCCAGGTAGGTGTCGTAATAGGCCACGGTTACCGGATTGCGGGGGTCCATCATGCTGAACACCTGCAGCCCGTCCAGATAGCCCGACACAAACACAAAGGGCCAGCGCACCTCGTGATTGTGCACCAGGTGCTGCCAATCAGCCGTCCAGGCGCTGATGGGGTTACGGATGTTGGAAACCTCGCCATCGAGCGCGGGCTTGAGGTCGAAGATGCGGAGCGGGGCATAGCGGTATTCGGTTTCCGCGATCACGTAGCGTCCGTCCGGCGAAGGTGTAAAGGTGTGGCCGCTGCGCACGCCGTTGATGCCGGTCAGTGTCACCAGGAGCGCAGGGCTGTCCAGGTCGGTGATGTCGTAGACGTAGTAGCCGCCGGTGCCGCCGCCGTAGAATCGGTCCGTCGCAGTTTCTTCGTGATAACCCACATAGAAGTCGTGATAGCCGCGCCGCCTGGATTGTCCCAGCGGGGACTCGGGCACGGGCACACGCGCAATCGGGGCAGACGCCCCCTGGCCCTCGACGATCATCCCCAGGTCATACACATTGGCGAACGGTCCAGATACGGTGCTGAAGAGCAGCACACGTCCGTTGGAGTGCTGGTATACGAAGATGTTATGGAACCCGCCCGGCAAGTCGGGTTCTCTGATGCGGGCTATCTCCTGCACGGTGCTGGGATCAGGCAGTCCGGTCACATCCAGAATGACCGCGCCCAAATCCGGGTTGGGACCGCCGGAGCCGAACTCCAGTGACTGGACCACATAGTAGCGGCCCTTCCACTTGAAGTACTTCACGTCCATGCCGCCGGTCGGCAGGTGGAGGTCCTGATCTTCGATGCGCCATTCATAGAGGACCCGGGGCTGCGTGGGATCGGAGATGTCAATAATATCAGTGCCCTTGGGGCCCTCGGTTCCGTACACCATGCGGGAAACATAGGCGTAGGGCCGGTGCAGCTCCTGCTCCAAGTCCATGTCGGCGACGCTCAGGCGCGGGCCGAGCGCTATATGCCCCAGCACTGTGATATTGTCGCTGCCGGGCTTGTCTGCGGTCCACTGCGCAGTGGCCAAAGCCGGGGCCAATGCGAGAAGCAAGGAGAAAAGCGTGCGCATATCGGTTGGGGTTTCTGCGGGCGGGTTTACTGGGCGGCCGGTCCGTGGTCCCAGTCCTGGGCGCTCGATATGTTGGGCATGCCGTAGTCGCGACCATCCCAGCGGCCGAAGCCATCCATCCGGAACGCCCAGAATCCCGTAGACATGTCGCTGACGACAATCAGGCCATCGCGGTTGCGCACATCGACGCCCCAGGCCCCGTTGTATACGTTCCAGGTGTACGGGCTCCCCATGCGGGTGCGGGACTCCGCCCGGTCGTTATGCCGCCCATTGTAGGTGTCGTAATAGGCAATGGTGAAGGGCGCTTTGGGGTCCTCCATGTTGACCACGGAGAGGCCCGTTTCGTAGCCTGCTACGAACAAATAGGGCCAGCGTACCTCGTGATTGTGCGCCAGGCTCTTCCAGTCCGCGTGCCATGCACCGATGGCATGATTGATGTTGTTCACTTCGCCGTCGAGCGCCGGCTGCATGTCAAAGAAGCGCAGGGGCTGGTATTGAAATTCAGTTTCGCCGACGGCGTAGCGTCCGTCTGGCGAGGGCGTGAAAGTATGGCCCCAGGACACGCCCGGCACGCCCACGATGGTCAGAAGGAGCTGCGGATCGGCGAGGTCCGAAATGTTATATACGTAATAGCCGCTTCCACCGCCCCCATAGAACCGGTCTTGGCCGCTTTCCGGGTGGTAGCCGACATAGAAGTCGTGGTAGCCACGCGACCACATGTTTTCGGTTTCGGCCACCGGGACGCGTCCTACCAGTGCATAGTCCTCGTTGCGGAGCACCGCGTCCATTTCCGACTCGTGCCCTTTCAGGAACCGATCAAGATCGAACACCTTGGCGTAGCGGCCGCTGGTCGCGAAAAGCAGCGGCTTGCCAGAGGAGTGCTTGTAGGTGAACGTGTTGTGGAAGCCCCCGGGCGACTGGGATTGCCGGATGCGGCCGACCTCAAAGAATGTTTCCGGCAGGTCTGTGACATCGAATATGATCGCGCCTACATCCGAATTGGGGCCACCCTGCCCAAACTGAACCGACTGCATGTAGTAGTAGCGGCTCTCATGCTTGAAGTAGCGCCCGTCCATGGCACCCCCCTGGTGCAGATCCTCATTTTCTATGCGCCATCGGTGGATGACCTTCGCCCGCTCAGGATCACTCAGGTCCACGATGTCGAAGCCCTTCTCGTGCAGGCGCCGTCCCACATAGGCATAGGGCCGGTCCGCATCCTGCTCCACCTCAATGTCGGATACGGACCCGGGTATCCCTAGCGGCAGGTGTGCGACGACCGTGATGTTATCGCTGCCGCGCTGCCCGGGCGGCGGTGGATGGGGCGGATGCACCACTTCCTGGGCCGTGGCGGCCGCGGGCAGGCACATCAAAAGAAAAAGTAGGCGCATGGCTTTTGGGGCGCGTAGGAAATCGAGCAGTAAAGCCGCGTTATTGGCGGTCAGGTCCGTAATCCCAGTCTTGCACATTGGACATGTTGGGAAGGCCCCACTGGCGGCCGTGCCAACTGCCGAAGGCTTCCAGTCTGAACGCCCAGAATCCGTTGTCCAGGTCGCTGGCGACGACGAGGCCGTCTGCATTGCGAACATCCACGCGGCTGATGCCATGGCGGCCGCGCTCTAGCGGCGCGCCGCCAGCGGCAGGCGTGGTGCGATAGTAGGCGTCCGTGTAGGGGCTGCCGGGGTCAAAGATATTGATCACATGCAGGCCGGCCTCGTATGCGGCAACAAACGCAAAGGGCCAGCGCACCTGCAGCGCCGCATACTCGTCTTGCCAGTCCGCCATCCAGGCTCCGGTGGCGGTGCGCACGCGGGCGCTGCCGAGCGTGAAGATACGCACGGGCGCAGTGCGGTATTCTGCGAGGGTCAGGGCATGCGTCCCATCGGGCACTGGCGCGATGGCGCGGCCGCGCTGTACAGCCGCAGAGCTTATGTGCGTCAGCAGCGCGGCACCATCCGAAAGATCTGTAAAGTCGAATACGTAGTAGCCGCCCGCGCCGGCCAGGTACAGGCGGTCCTGCTCCTCAGCCGGCTGATAGCCCGCGAAGGCGTAGTCAAAACCGGTCGTGGCTGCGGGCAGGTCCTCGGGGGTGTCCAGCGTCATCAGGGGCGCATCCATGCCTTCGAGCGTCGCTTCAAGGTCCAGCACTTCCAGGGGGCCGCCCCCCGTTGCCAAGAGCAGCGCCCGTCCGCTGGAATGCTTGTAGGCAAAGAGTGCCGTGTATCCGGCTTTGCGGTTGAGGGCGGCGACACGTGCCGCTGCCTGCGGATCCGTGATGTCATAGATCGCGGCCGCCGGCGCATCCATGGCCATTACCAGGTAATACCGGCCGGCCGATTTGAATAGCGCACAGTCATGCACGACGCCCTCAGCCAGTTCAGACGCGATCACCGGCGCTGCCTCATCGGTCAGGTCAAGCCCAATAACCCCGCCTTCCTGCCGGGCAAGCCACACATAGGGCCGGTCTTGCTCCAATGCCAGGGCACCTGTGCCGCCCTGCACTGCCACATGGGCGATGACTTCAATGTTGCGACTGCCTTCCTGGGCCCAGGCCGTGCCCGCCCAAGTCAGAAGTACAAGAAGAAACAGCCTCATCGCACAGCGATTATAGTTTACGCCAGGTTCCAATTGATACGTATCATCAGCGACTTTCGCAAGGGGCGCGACAAGGCGCTGGCCCGGCGGCCAGAGGAAAGTGCCCCCCAATGCGCCCGACACACCACAACCTTGAGTCAGACCGATGGCTGCTGTGCGCGAAGAACGAAGGCCGCTTCTTCGCGCGCTGCGGAGAAGATGAAGAGTGCGACAAAGAGCAGGACAGGATTGAAGCCGGGCATGACCGGGTTGGGAAATACCGCCGCGACCGCAAAAAGCACGGCAATGGCCTGGCCGACATAACTGGCTACGCGCGTGGCGTTTGCGTAAGACCACCGGGTAGCCAGTGCCGCACGCAGAACACGGCCGCCGTCCATCGGAAATGCAGGCACCAGGTTGAAGGCGAACAGCAGCATATTCAGAGACATCAGCGTAGATAGCATCGCGACCTCGCCCGCCGCGTCTATTACGATAAGGCCGAATGCCAGCGTGTGGCCCCTAAGGAGCACCAGGACAAACAGCAGGGCGGCAATAGCCAGATTCACGGCGGGCCCCGCAATCGCGATCAACAGCTCCTGGCGCGGTGCGTGCGGCATGCGCGCCAACAGCGCAATGCCCCCAATGGGGTACATGGTGATGTGCAGCGTCGGAATGCCGAAGCGCCGCGCTGTTAGCGCATGACCAAACTCGTGCAGCACGACGCAGCTGAAGAGTGCAATCGTAAGTACGAGCGCGTCGATGGCCATGGTCACCGACCGGCTTTGCCAAAGCATCCACAGGAACACGCCCGCAAAGGCGACAACCAAAGACCAGTGAGCGTAGACGCCGATGCCAGCGAACTGGCCTAGTTTGAACCGGGACTTCATACACGCGTGCGGAAATTTCCCTATTATTGCGTGCTGGCATGCATTTTGTTTCACACCTGAATACGCACTGCCGCACGGTGGTGTGTATGCATAGGACACAATCCTGTACCGCTCGGCTGCACCATACGTACGCTCCAGGGCTTATGCGCGCTTGGGAATGAGAAAGGCTCTTCTAGCCGTCCTAGTGATCCTGACCACCGGAGCGGCCCTCAATGAGGTTCGCTTGAAGCATTTCGATGTGGAGCGGGATGGCAACGCCTTTGTGATCGTCTGGGAGACCGAAGTGGAAGACGAAGTGCGCCTGTTTGAAGTCTTCCGCAAGTCGGGATTCGATGCCGACTTTGTACCCGTCGGCAACAGCAACGGGCATGGCACAAACCTGGAATACAGGCTGACCGACGACCAGGTCTACAAGACGAGCTCCGACTTCATCGACTACCGCCTGGAAGTGGTGTACAACAACGGTGTGCGCCAACGCCTGGCGGAAAAAAAGGTCAACTACACCTCTACCGCCATCCGTCGCAGCTGGGGCAGCATCAAGGCGATGTTCCAGGACTGAGATCGGCGGTCCCATGCGTACGCTCATCATCAGCCCGGAGCGTGTACGGCGGACCTTCAGCCGGCTGGCCTACGAAGTAATAGAGCGCAACCGCGGAGCGGAGCAGCTTGTTCTATTCGGCATCCTGAACCAGGGGCTGCGCGTCGCAGAAGCCTTGGCCGCGCATATAGCGCCGCTGGCGGGGCAGCCGCTTTTGGCGCATCCGCTGGATGTCAAAGCGTTTCGTGATGATCGGCCGATTGCGCAGCCTGCGGCGCAGTCTCCTGCGCCGCCGCGCGCGGAAGGCCCGCGCGTAACGGGCAAGAACGTAGTCCTGGTCGATGATGTGCTCTACACGGGCCGCACGGCGCGGGCCGCGCTGGATGCCGTTGTACGGTACGGTCGCCCGGCCAGCATTCAACTGGTGGTACTGGTGGATCGAGGGCACAGGGAAGTGCCGATCCAGCCCAACTACGTCGGGCGCAACATCCAGACCAAGCACA
>LXNJ01000467.1_pt1 | contig 28755 bp, 19 predicted proteins | sample 809081 | NCBI WGS metagenome assembly LXNJ01 (sample SAMN04870510, study PRJNA318959) | sponge metagenome | biome: sponge; feature: marine sponge reef; material: water | host: Petrosia ficiformis | place: Greece: Milos, Mediterranean Sea | collected 2013-05-29 | depth 5-7 m | reverse complement strand
CTTGGATCGGACTCCATTAAACGATGGGGCGGGAGAACGTGTCTGGCCTTACATGCAAAACTGGCGTCTGGCGGGCCGCGCGGCGTTCCTCCCCGCGGCTCTCGCAATAAATGGGGTGGGGTGGGGGCTTTCCGGGCAGGAGACGCTCTCGCCGCCCGAAGGGCCGGAGGCGACCGTCTTCAGGGGCGGCGTGGCGCCGGTGGCCGTGGAGGCCGTGCGCCGCGAGGGCGCGCTCTCGATCGACGGCCGACTCGACGACCCGGCCTGGCAGCCGGCTCCCATCATCACCGACTTCGTCCAGGGCGTGCCGCTGGAGGGCGGGGAGCCATCCCAGCCGACCGAGGTCCGGGTCGTGTTCGACGACGACGCGATCTACGTCGCCGCCCGCATGTACGAGGACGACCCGGGCGTGATCCGCGCGCGCCTCACCCGCCGGGATGAACGGGGCTCCTTCGATTCCTTCAAGCTCTCGCTCGATCCCAACCGCGACGGTCTGACCGGCTACGAGTTCGAGGTCAGCGCCGCCGGCGCGGAAACCGACCGGTACCTGTTCGGCGACACGCAGGAGGACACGAACTGGGACGCGATCTGGGACTCCGCCGTCCAGGTCGATGATCGCGGGTGGACGGTCGAGATGAGGATCCCGCTTTCCCAGATCCGCTACGAAGCCCGTCCCGGCCTGCAAACGTGGGGGATCAACTTCGAGCGGCGGCGCCTCGAGACGAACGAGACCGACTACTTCGCCCTCCAGTCGCGCACGGCCCGGGGGCGGGTCAGCCAGTTCGGCACGATCGACGGTCTGCACCTCCCGCAGTCGAGCCGCAGGTTCGAGTTGCGGCCCTTCGCCGTGTCCCAGTACCACACCGCGCCCGCGACGGCGGGGAACCCCCTGTTCGACGGCAGCGAGATGGAACCCCGTGGCGGCCTGGACATGAGCATGGGGATCGGCTCCGCCTTCAGCCTCGATGCGACCGTCTATCCCGACTTCGGCCAGGTCGAGGTGGACCCCGAGGTCATCAACCTCACGGCATTCGAGACCTTCTTCCCGGAGAAGCGCCCGTTCTTCGTGCGGGACGCCCAGATCTTCACCTTCGCCGGCTCGCGCGGCGGGCGCTTCGGCGGCGGCAAGGCGCTCTTCTTCAGCCGGCGAATCGGGCGGGAACCGCGGGGATCCGGGCCCTACGAGGCCGACTACCGCGAGACGCCGCATCTGACCTCGATCCTCGGAGCCGCGAAGCTGACCGGACGCACGACCGGTGGCCTCTCGGTCGGGGCGCTGGCGGCGGTGACCGGGCAGGAGAGCGGGCGGGCGTACTTCGCACCGCACGATTCCCTGGGCCGGTTCGTGGCCGAACCGCAGGCCGAGCATGCGGTGCTGAGGCTGCAACAGGACTTTCGCGGGGGCGCCAGCAAGGTCGGTGTCATCGGCACCGGGCTGAAGCGGGAACTGCCGGGCGACGGATCGTTCGATTTCCTCCCCTCGGAGGCGTTCAGTTTCGGGCTCGATTTTGAGCATCAGTGGGGCGGACGGCGCGGTCGCGACTATCGTCTGTGGGGCTTCTACTCAGGCAGCCTCGTCCAGGGTTCGACCGAGGCGCTCGCGCGGCTGCAGCGAAGTCCGATCCATTATTTCCAGCGCCCGGACGCCACGTATCTCGCGGTCGACTCCACGGCCACGTCGATCTTCGGGAGCGACTGGCGCGTGCAACTCGAGAAGGAGGGCGAGCACTGGACCTGGGGCACGTGGGCGGGCCAGCAGACCCCCGGCTTCGAGGTCAACGACTTCGGTTTCCTGACCTCCGGTGAGCGGCTCGACGTGGGAGCTCGTGTCGGATATCGAGAGATCAGACCGGGCAGCCTTTTCCGCAACTACAACATCAGCCTCTTCACCTTCCACAACTTCCGTCATTCGCTGCTGGAGAAGGTGCGGGGTCCGGACCACTTCCGCCGGTCCTACGACACGGGCGCCGCGTGGATGAGCGGAAGGTTCACCTTCCTGAACAACTGGGCCTTCAACCTCAATTTCTCCTATTCGCCCGAGTCCCAGTCCGACACGCAGACCCGCGGCGGTCCGCTGATGACCGAACCCGCGGAGTTCAACGTGCGCGTGGACGCGAACACGGATCGGAGCCGCGCCTTCCACGTGTCGCCGCGTTTCTCGTACCGCGTGGCGGCGCAGGGGCGAGGGCACGACTTCAACACGGGGCTGAACATCTCCTTCCGGCCGCTCCCGAACTGGCGCTTTTCGCTGGGCCCGAACTACACGGACAGGCGGGACGCGGCGCAGTACGTGACGCGCTCGGACGTGCTGGACTACGCACCGACGTACGGCACCCGGTACCTGTTCGGGGATCTCCGCCGGACGGGATTCTCGATGGAGACCCGGCTGAACGTGTCGTTCACGCCCGACCTCAGCCTCCAGCTCTACGCCCAGCCGCTGCTCTCCGCGGGCGACTACCTCGGCTACCGGCAGCTCGAAGCCCCCGGATCGTTCGACTTCGTCGAATACGGCGAGGGGCAGGCCCATCGCTTCAACGGCGTCGTCACCGGATGCACGGACGGGACGACGTGCGCCTTCGGCGGCTCGCGCTACTTCGACTTCGACGGGGACGGCACGCTGGACTACTCCACCCGTGACCGCGACTTCAACATCCGTTCCCTGCGAGGCAACGCGGTGTTCCGATGGGAGTACCGTCCGGGCTCCGAACTCTTCCTCGTGTGGCAGCATGCGCGCCGCGACAGCGTCCTGCTCGGCAACTTCGACCTCAATCGAGACCTCGAGGGGTTGTTCCTCGCGCCCGCGGAGAACGTGTTCATCGTGAAGGTGAGCCACTACCTCTCCATCTGACTCTCCAGCCGACTCTGCAACTGGCCGGTCCCGCCAGGCTCGCATTCTGGCGTGCCCGGTGTCGTAACGGCTAACGTCCCGCCTCCTGATGGGGTCTTGCTGATGGGGTCTTGCCGCGGGGTCGACGCCGACCCCGCTCACCGCGCGGAGACGAACGCCTTGCCGACGAGCCCTCTGTGTCTGACGGAAGTCACGTTGCGGGAGATCGAACTCCCGCTCCGGGAGCGGTTCATCATCTCATCCGGATGGGTCGAGAACCGCCGGATCCTGCTCCTCGAACTGCACGACGAGAGCGGGGCCACGGCCTGGTCGGAGTGCGTGTGCGGGGAGCAGCCGAACTATTCTCCCGAGACCGTGGACACCGCGCGGCTGGCGTTGCGGCGCTGGCTCCTGCCGCGGGTGCTGGGACGGGAACTCGAGGGTCCGGAGACGGTCAAGCCCCTTCTGGATGAGGGCGTTCAGGGCCACCCGATGGCCAAGGCCGCGATCGAGATGGGCATCTGGGGACTCGCCGCGGAGAGGTCGGGCGTCTCGCTCTCCCGGCTCGCAGGCGGGACCCGGGACCGGGTGGCGACGGGCATCTCGCTCGGCCTCCAGCCTTCTCCCGCCGCGCTCGTCGAGAAGGCGCGGCAGGCCGTCGACCAGGGCTACGGCAAGGTCAAGCTCAAGATCTGCCCGGAGAAGGACATCGAATACGTCGGGGCGGTGCGCGAAGCGCTCGGGCCCGACCGGGCGCTCGCGGTCGACGCGAACGCCGCGTACACGCTGGAGGACGCGGATCGCCTCGCGGAACTCGATGCGTTCGGCCTGATCATGATCGAGCAGCCGCTGGCGGCCGGCGACCTCGTGCGCCACGCCCGGCTCCAGGAGCGGCTCGCCACGCCCCTCTGTCTGGACGAGTCGATCGTGGACCCCGCTTCGTGCGAGGACATGCTGGCGCTCGGCAGCGGGCGGATCGTGAACATCAAGCCGGGACGGGTCGGCGGATTCCGGAACTCCCGCGAGATCCACGACATTTCGGCCCGGGCCGGGGTCCCGGTCTGGTGCGGCGGCATGCTGGAGAGCGGGATCGGCCGGGCCTACAACGTCGCGCTCGCCTCGCTGCCGAACTTCGGGCTTCCGGGCGACTTGTCGCCGAGCGCCCGCTACTGGGAACGCGACATCGTCGTCCCCGAGTGGACGATGAGCGCGGACGGCCTCGTGACGGTGCCGCGCGACCGGCCGGGTCTGGGCGTGGAAGTGGACATCGAGCGTGTGGAGGCGCTCACGCGGCGCAGCGAAACGTTCGCCGCCGGCGTCCGCGTCCCGGCGTGACGGAGTTCCGGGCGATCGAGACCCTCGAGGAGTGGCGTGCCTGTGTGCGACTGCAGGAGACGACGTGGGGGAAGGGGTTCTCCGACATCGTGCCGGCCTCCGTGCTGCAGGTATCGCGGAAGGTCGGCGGCTTCACCGGAGGAGCGTTCGAGGACGGACGCATGATCGGCTTCGTCTATTCCCTCCTGGGGCGTTTCGAGGGCATCCCGTCTCACTGGTCCCACATGCTCGCCGTCGAACCGTCCGCGCGCGGGCGCGGGCTGGGCCGCGACCTGAAGCTGTTTCAGCGGGAGTCTGTCCGGTCGGACGGCATCCGTACGATCTTCTGGACGTACGATCCGATGGTCGCGCGCAACGCACACTTGAATCTGAACCGGCTCGGCGCGACGGTGCTTCGCTACGCGCCGAACATGTACGGCTCGGATACGGGGAGCCCCTTGCACGGCGGCGGCGAGACCGACCGGTTCATCGTGCGCTGGGATCTCGACGGCCCGGAGACGCGTCGGGCCCTCGATGAGGGATCCCGGCGCTCGGCCCGGCGGCTCCACGCACCGCTCCCGGACCCGGCGTGCGTCGTACCCCGGCCGGAGGGAGACGGCGCGGCGGACGGCGGACCGCCCCGGGGGGACGAGGTTTTCGTCGAGATCCCGGCGGACGTCGAATCGCTGCCCCATGACGGGTCGCTCGTGCGGTGGCGCGAAACGGTGCGGGACGCGTGCCTGGCCTATCTCAGGAGGGGATATGCGGTGGAGAGCCTTGTCAGAAATCCCTCGGCGAATCGGTGCTTCTATGTCCTGCGCCGGAACTGACGCCGTGAGGCCGGCGGTCGCCGCGTCCACCGGGCGGGTGTGGGCCGCGGGCATCCTGGGGCTCCTCGCTCCGCTCGTTCCGTCCGCGGTTGAGGCCCAGAGCCCGTATTCCGTCGAGGACATCCTCTCGGCGCCCTTCGCCACGGATCTCATCGCCGCCCCGGCCGGGGCCGCTTTCGCCTGGGTCCGATACGACCGGGGCGTCCGCAACCTCTGGGTCGCCGAGGGCCCGGAGTACGTGGGGCGCCAGCTCACGAACTGGACCGAGGACGATGGCCAGGACCTGTCCCAGCTCCGGTTCACGCCCGACGGCCGTCAGGTCGTCTTCGTGCGGGGAGGCGGGCCGAACCGGTCGGGCGAGATCCCGAACCCGCGCTCCGATCCCGAACCGGCGACGCAGATGGTGTGGGTCGCCGGGCTCGATGGAACCTCACGGCCGCTCGCCGAAGGGAGTTCCCCGGCGGTCGCGCCGGACGGACGCACGCTCGCGTTCCTCAACCGCGGCCAGATTTTCACGCTTGCGCTCGATGGCTCGGCGGCGCCCGGTCCACTCCTCCGCATCCGCGGGAGCGCAAGTTCGCCGGTGTGGTCCCCCGACGGCGACCGGCTGGCTTTCGTGAGCAACCGCGGGGATCACGCGTTCGTCGGCATCTTCTCGCTGGACGATCGATCCGTCCGCTACCTGGATCCGAGCCTGGATCGCGACGGCAGCCCGACCTGGGCACCGGACGGCTCGGCGGTCGCGTTCATCCGGATTCCGAACGAGGGCGGGCGGCTTCCCTTTGTGCCCGTCCGCAGCGCCCTGCCCTGGTCGATCCGGGTGGCGGATCCCGTGACGGGAGAAACGCGCGAGGTGTGGCGCGCACTGCCCGGCCGCGGGAGCGCGTTCCAGGCCATGACGGGACCTTCCCTGATCTGGCTCGCGTCGGGTCGGCTCGTCTTCCCGTGGGAACGCGAGGGCTGGCACCACCTGTACTCGGTTCCCGTCGCCGGCGGCCCCGCCACGCACCTCACGCCGGGCGAGTTCGAGGTCGAGTCCGTGCTCCCGTCTCCCGACGGAGCGTCCGTGTACTACGCCTCGAACGCGGGCGACATCGATCGCCGACACGTGTGGCGGGTGAGCGGCGATGGCCCGCCCGAAGCGCTGACGTCCGGGAACGGCATCGAGTGGAACCCCGCGGTCACCCCCGGCGGCGTGCTCGGATACCTCGCCTCCGACGGCCGGACACCGGCCCACGCCGAAGTGGAGAGCGACGGGGAGAGGCGACCGTTCGTCGGCGGGTTCATGCCGGACGCCTTCCCCTTCGAGAGCCTCGTGGAACCGCAACAGGTGACGTTCGAGTCGGAGGACGGACTCCTGATCCACGGGCAACTCTTCCTGCCGCCGACGTCGGTGGAGGGGGGGCGCCACCCGGCCGCGGTCTTCTTCCACGGCGGGTCGCGGCGGCAGATGCTGCTCGGCTGGCACTACATGCGCTATTACCACAACGCGTACGCGCTGAACCAGTACCTCGCGAGCCGGGGCTACGTCGTCCTCTCGGTGAACTACCGCAGCGGCATCGGCTACGGGCTGGAGTTCAGGGAGGCGCTGAACTACGGCGCTCGCGGCGCGAGCGAGTACCGCGATGTCGTTGCGGCGGCGCGCTTCCTCGCGGAACGGGATGATGTGGACGCGACGCGGGTCGGGCTCTGGGGCGGCTCCTACGGCGGCTACCTCACGGCGCTCGGCCTCGCGAGAAATTCCGATCTCTTCGCGGCGGGCGTCGACGTTCACGGCGTCCACGACTGGAACATGGTCATCCGGAATTTCGTGCCGTCCTACGAGCCGGAGACGCGCGAGGCCTTCGCGCGGCTCGCGTTCGAGTCCTCGCCGATGGCGTGGATCGACGGCTGGCGTTCCCCGGTGCTGCTGATCCACGGCGACGACGACCGCAACGTGCCGTTCTCGGAGTCCGTGAACCTCATCGAGTCGCTGCGGAAGCGGGGCGTCGAGGTCGAGCAACTTGTCTTCCCCGATGAGGTCCACGGCTTCCTCCTGCACCGGAACTGGGTCACCGCCTTCGAACGGTCCGCCGAATTCATGGACGCACACCTGCGAGGAGCGCCGGCCGCGGGAGGCGCCAGGCCGTGACGCGCCGCATCGCGGGACAGCTGGCGCTCGTCACGGGTGCAAGTTCGGGGATCGGCAAGGCCATCGCCCGCCGCCTCGCCGGCGAGGGCGCGAACCTCGTGCTCTGGGCGCGCCGGGCGGAGCGGCTCACTCGCCTGGCGGAGGAGATCGCGGCGCAGAGCGGGGTCACCGTGGACACGGGCGTCGTCGATGTCCGCGACCACGACGCGGTCCGGGGGGAGGCGGAGCGGCTCATCGCCGCGCTCGGCGCCCCCGACATCCTCGTCAACAACGCGGGGCTCGCCGCGGGCATGGCGCTGGTTCACGACGCCGATGTCGACGACTGGGACCGGATGATCGACACGAACGTGAAGGGGCTGCTCTATGTGACGCGCGCCTTCCTCCCCGCCATGGTCGAGCGCGATTCGGGTCAGGTCGTCAACATCGGAAGCATCGCCGGCCGGCAGGTCTACCCCGGCGGGAGCGTCTACGCCGCCTCCAAGTACGCCGTGCAGGCGATCACCGAAGGGACGAACCTCGACGTCCTGGGCACCGGCGTCCGCGTGTCCGGCGTCCACCCGGGTCTCGTCGAGACGGAATTCGCGCTCGTGCGCTTCAAGGGCGACGAGGGCCGCGCGCGCGCCGTCTACAAGGGGATGGAGCCGCTCACCGGGGCGGACGTGGCCGAGGTCGTGTCCTACGTCCTCAACGCCCCGCCCCACATCAACGTGGCCGACGTCGTCCTGTTCGCGAAGGCCCAGGGAAGCGTACACCACATCCACCGCGACGGGCGCTGAAATCCTGCGCCAGCCTTGCATCGTTCCGATATATCGGATACTATTTCGATATATCGGGACCGGTCGGATGCGGGAGGGATAGATGTTCACGAGCAAGGATGGATTCGGCGCCTGGGCGAACTGCTGCGGCCCGGGCGTTTTTCGTTTCGGAGGGACATTCGGGGGCACCCGTCGCGTGGTTCGGAAGGGGGAGTTGAAATTCGTCCTCCTCCGCCTCCTCTCGGACGAACCCATGCATGGCTACGAGCTGATGCGGCGGCTGGAGGAGGAGTCCGGCGGCCTCTACACGCCGAGTCCGGGTTCCGTCTACCCTACCCTGCAGTTGCTCGAGGACCAGGGGTACGTGTCCTCGACGCAGGACGACGGGAAGCGCGTCTACCGGCTGACATCCGAGGGTCGCGACTTCCTCCGGGAGCACCGGTCCCGGACCCGCGACATCTTCGGCCGCTTCGTCAACATGGGCGAACGCTTCACGGGATCCGCGATGCGCGATGTGACGCGCTCGTTCATCCACCTCGCGCAGGTGAGCTTCGAGCGCGCGACCGGCGGACAGGGTGACCCCGAGACGCTCGCGAGGGTCAAGTCGATCCTGGACCGCGCGGCGCGCGAGATCGAGAGCGCGTGGCCGGAGCCCGGGGCCGCAGCCTCACGGGAGGGTTGAGCGATGTTCGAGATCGTCTTCCTGGGAGGCATCGTCGCCGTCATCTACCGCAGGCGTGTGCGCGCCGGCGACTGGAGCCGGGGGGATTTCCACCGCCTCCTCGTTGGCCTCGGTCGAGCGGTGGGCCGTGCGGTCGCCGCCGTCTTGAAATCATGGCCCGGTCTTCTGCGACAGTGCGCCGCCGACATGAAGAGCCTCGCGCGGGACGTGACGGGCGCCGTCCGGATCGGGACCCGGAGACCGCGCGCCATCCGGGTTCGGCACTCCCGGCTCGAAGCGCCGGCGCCGGATGTCCCCGCGCCGACCGAAGCCGCGACGGGAGCGGAGAGCCGCATCTTCTCCCGGCTCCAGCGTCGCTATGTCGCGGGCAGGATCAGCTTCTCCGAGTACGTGGAGGGAGTCCGGCGCCTCCGAAACGACGGCGCCGGACTTCAGCGTCTGGGCGGCAAAGCCCCGCCGCACTAGCGCTTGCGGTGCCTCTCCCACGGACTGCGCGTGAAGTAGGACTCCGTCATCTCCCTGATCTGAGGCGCGAGGAAGATCAGCGCGATCAGGTTCGGGATGATGACGATGGCCAGGAAGATGTCCCCGAGCGACCACACCACGGCGAGCGGAAGCACCGCGCCGACGAAGTGCATCGCGACGAACACGAGCTTGTACGGGATGATCGCGTTCTGCCCGAACAGGTAGTTCGCGCAGCGGTCGCCGTAGTAGCTCCATGAGATCGCCGTCGAGATCGCGAACAGGAAGACGGAGAAGATCACGATGTAGTGGCCCCAGTCGCCGAGCGGCGCCAGACCGCGCTGGAAGCCCATCTGCGTCAGGGGCGCGCCCGTCTCGTAGGCCTGTCCGTAGAGGACGGCCAATTCCCGCCCGTCGTCGGCGATCGCGACGGTCCGCGCCGGATCGACGGCCCCGCTGAACGGCTGCGTCTGCGCCTCATCCTCGAACAGTTGCGGCACGGAGACCTCGTGCCACGCGAGGTGCGGCTCGCTCGTCACCCCCGGCCGTCCGAGCGTGTACCGGATCGTCCCCGTGGGCTCCGTGGGCACCGAGCTTCCGCCCTCGTCGAGCACCACGTAGCTGATGTCCCCGCCCCCGAGTTGGATCGCGGTCGGGATCTGCGAGTTCCAGGCGCCGGTCATGATGATGACGAGCGCGGTCATCGTGACGATGACGATCGTGTCGATGAATGGCTCGAGCAGCGCGACCACGCCCTCGGAGACCGGTTCGTCGGTCTTGGCGGCCGCGTGCGCGATCGGCGCGGAGCCCTGCCCCGCCTCGTTCGAGAAGAGCCCGCGCCGCACCCCCCACATGAGGGTGACGAGGAAGGCGCCGACACCGGTGCCCGCCACGCCGGCGGTCGGGTTGAAGGCTTCGCGGAAGATGAGCGCGAAGGTCTCCGGCACCTCACCGAGGTTGAGGATGATGATAATCATGGCGGCGGTCACGTAGACGATCGCCATGAACGGAGCCAGGATGCTCGTCACGCGGCCGATGCGCTTGATCCCGCCCAGAATCACGAGCGCCACGATCGTCGAAGTGACCAGGCCCGTGACCCACGTCGCGATCCCGAACTCGGCCCGCATCGCGTCCGCCACCGTGTTGGCCTGGTTGGCGTTCCCCGTCATGAACGCCGTGAGTCCCAGCATCACCGCGAAGAACGCCGCCACCGGCTTCCAGCGCGGCCCGAGCCCCTTCTCGATGTAGTACATCGGTCCGCCCGACACCGACCCGCTGTACTTCGCCGACGACTCGTCGACCTCGCGGTATTTCTGCGCCAGCGTGACCTCGCTGTACTTCGTCGCCATGCCGAGGAAGGCGGTCATCCACATCCAGAACAGCGCCCCCGGCCCCCCGAGGTGGATGGCGATCGCGGCGCCCGCGATGTTTCCGATGCCCACCGTGGCGCTGAGCGCGGTCGTGAGCGCCTGGAAGTGCGACACGTCGCCCGGATCGTTCGGGTCGTCGTATCGGCCCGTGGCCACCGCGACCCCGTGCGCGAACTTGCGGATCTGCGGCAGGCCCAGCCTGAGGGTGAGGTAGGTCCCGATGCCGAGGAGAAGCAGGACCTGAAGCGTCAGGCGCTCTCCTCCGATCGTGATCCCGAACTGCGCGACGTTGCGGTCGAGCCAGTCTACGATTGTGGCGAAGTCCATGCGCTGTCCCCGTTAGCGGCGAGTGTGAGGAAGTGGCTGAGTTTGGCCCCGTGCCGCTGAGGCTGCAACGGGTGGGGTCGCGGAGGGAAGGATCGGGGTCGCCGAAGAGAGGATGTTCGGAGCCGGCGGCGGGGTGTGTCGCGCACGTCACGGTGCGGTAACTTCGTTCGCGCTCCGGGAGCCCCGGAGCCCCGCTGCGCCCAACCCCGGCCGTGACGAGCACCCCCGAGGAAACAAGGAGACAGAGAGGGACGTGGGCCCGGAAAACAAGATGCCCGGCCGCCTCCGGCGGCTGTGGGAACTCGCCAACGACCTGTCGTGGACCTGGAACCGGGAGGCCCCGGCCCTCTTCCGGGCCATCGATCCGCCGCTATGGCGCCGCACGCGGCACAACCCCGTGGCGCTGCTGCGAACCGTCGGAGCCGAGCGCCTTCACGGCCTGGCCGAAGATGCCGGCTTCCTCCGGAGATACGACGCGGCGCTGGACGCCCGGCGTGACGCCGCCCCGACCTGGTTCGGCACGCGCTACTCGGCGCTCCGCGACCTCCCGGTCGCGTACTTCTGCGCGGAATTCGCGCTTCACGAATCCATCCCCATCTACTCCGGGGGACTCGGCGTGCTCGCGGGGGACCATCTCAAGGCGGCCTCGGAACTCGGCGTCCCCCTCGTCGGCGTCGGGCTGATGTACGCGCACGGCTACTTCGACCAGACGCTGGGACCGGACGGCTGGCAGGAAGATGCGGACGACCCGCTCGACCCCGACCTGACGCCGCTGGAGCGGCTGCATGGCGTGGATGGCGTCCCCTGGCTCGCTTCGATCCGCGGCGGAGGACGCCGCATCCGGATCGGGGCCTGGAGGCTGCGCGTCGGGCGCGTCTCGCTGTATCTCCTCGACACGGACCTCGAGGAGAACGACCCCGCGGACCGGGGTCTCTCCCACCAACTCTACGCGGGCGGCGCGGACCACCGGCTGCGGCAGGAAGCGATCCTCGGCGTCGGAGGCGTGCGCGTGCTCGCCGCGCTCGGGATCGAGCCCGGGGCGTGGCACGCGAACGAGGGCCACGCGGCGTTCATGATGGTCGAGCGCGTGCGCCGGCTGATGCAGGACGGCCCGACCTTCGCGGCGGCGGTGTCCCGGGTCCGCGCCTCGACCGTTTTCACCACCCATACCCCCGTCTCCGCGGGTCACGATGTGTTCTCCCACGCGCAGATGCGCGAATGGATCGGCGAGACGTTCTGGGAAGAGATCCCTCACCGCGAGGAGTTGCTCGCGCTCGGACTCCACCCGGACGACGGCACGCGAGACACGTTTCACATGACGGCGGCGGCGATCCGCCTGTCGCGGCGCGTCAACGGCGTTTCCGCGCGACACGGGCGCGTGAGCCGGGAAATCTGGCGCGGCCTCTGGGAAGGCCGGGCAGCCGGAGAGGTGCCGATCCGGCATGTGACGAACGGGGTCCACCTCGCGACGTGGATGAGCGACGACATCGCCGACCTCCTGGACGAATGGCTGCCGGCCGGGTGGCGGCGCCTCCCGGGCGACGAAGCCATGTGGCGCGCGGTCCGCGACGTTCCCGCCGAGGCGCTGTGGCGCGTGCGACGCCGGCTGAAGCTTCGGCTGCTCGATCTGATGCGCGATGAGGCCCGGCGCCGGTGGCCGGACCACTGGCCGGAATCGGCCCACCTCGCCGGAGCCGGCACGCTCATGAGCCCCGGGCCGCTCACGATCGGCTTCGCGCGGCGCTTCGCAACCTACAAGCGGGCGGATCTCATCTTCCGCGACCCCGACCGTCTCCTGGCGCTGCTCTCGGACCCCGCCCGCCCCGTGCAGCTGATTTTCGCGGGGAAGGCGCACCCGCGGGACGACGACGGCAAGCGCGTCCTCCAGCGCGTCTACAAGCGCACGCGCGATCCGGAGTTCGAGGGCAGGATCGCCCTCATCGAGAACTACGGACTCCATACGGCACACGGTCTCGTCGAGGGCGTCGACCTGTGGCTCAACCTCCCCCGGGTCCCGCTGGAAGCGAGCGGGACGAGCGGAATGAAGGCGGCGCTCAACGGCGTCCCCCAACTCGCGACCACGGACGGCTGGTGGGAGGAGGGGTTCGACGGAGACAACGGGTGGATCATCCCGCCCCCGCCCGCCGGGGCGAGCGAGGAGGAGGTGGACGAGCACGACGCCGAACACCTGTTCCGGCTCCTGGAGGCAGAGGTCATCCCCCTCTACTACGACCGCACCGGCGCGGATGGCGCGGATGGCGCGGACGACGTCCCGGCAGGCTGGCTCGCACATGCGCGGCGCGCGATCGAGGTGGCCGGCGCGCGATTCACGGCCGGCCGCATGGTGCGGGACTACGCGCGGGACTACTACGTGCCGGCGCTGCGAGAATCGCGCGGAGACGACTGAGCGCCGCTCCGGGCAGCGAACGCGGCTCTAGGTGGCGGGGAGCAACTCGTCCAGGTAGCGGAGGAGCATGTGGCGCCATGTGGGCCAGTCGTGGTGCCACTCCTCGCCCCAGTCGTCCATCCGGTTCGGCACGCCTTTCCGCCCGAGGAGCGAGGCCGCGCGCCAGGATTCGCCGATGTCCTCCGCCCGCCCGCGCCCGGAGGCGAGGAGGACGAAGCGTTCCCGCAGACGGTCGAGCGTCTCGCCCGCGAGTCTAGGCAGATGGTGCACGGGGGAGGCGCGGTAGAAGTCTCCCGTCGCGCTCGCTTCGATCCCCGTCTCGTGTTTCAGGAAGCGCTGGAGGTCGTACGTGCCGCTCATGCACAACGCGTGTGAGAACGCGTCGGGAAAGCGGCACACCATGGCCAGCGCGTTGAACGCCCCGATCGAGGAGCCCGCGACGATGACCTCGATCCCGGGATCGTTGCAGTCTTCCCGGATCATGGGGACGAACTCGCGGTAGACGAACTCCTGAAACCGGTTGAGGACCGTCATGCGGTACTCGGGGGTCCCCTCCCCGCCGAGCATGACGCGGCCCGCGACGCTGTCGCACGAATAGACCTTGAGCCGTCCGTCCGTCAGGTAGTCCGCCACCGTGTCGATGACGAGGAAGCGCTCGATCTCCTCCGCATCCCCTCCCGCGGTGGGAAACATGAGGAAGGGGACGCCGACCTCGCCCCAGCGGGCGACGTTGACCTTCTGGCCGAGGCGGTCGGACCGCCAGCTTCGGTTGATCTTCATGAGGCGAGAATCGGCACGGCGCCAGGAGGTTCCTCGCGGCGGGCCGCCTGTATGCGGTCGAAGAAGAGCGCGGTGAACTCTTCGACTTCGTGATCGGGGTAGAGCGATGCCACCTTCGCGTGCACCGCGTCGCGGGCGGCTTCGCCGCCGAAGAATTCGTCCGCTATCTCGTCGAGTTCCGCGAGATGGGTGTCGCAGAACTCCACGAAGCGGTCGGTCTCGAACCGCGCCTCCGCGATCGCGGCGCACGCCCGGACCCTCTCTTCCACCGACATCCCGGGGCGGCAGGCGTCGAAGAACGGCTGCCAGTCGAGGTTGATGCGCATCTTGCGCCGCGTCGCCGCGCAGAAGAGAGACCAGCGGAGGTTCGCCTTGATGAGCCACGGAAAATGGTAGTGGAGCGACGTGACCTGCGAGTCCGGACAGGGGTTGGCGAAGTCGATCGGCACCCACTGCCTGCCGTTGCGCAGGACCTCGCACGAGTTGAAATCCCAACCGAAGAAGGCGTTGATCGTGAGCGTCGTGTCGCGGATCGCGCCGGTGTCGGCGGGCTCGAGGTGGTCGCGCTCGACGGTGTAGCGGTCGTGCGCGGGGGCCTCGGGATCGTAGAGGACGGCGCGCGTCTGGGGCCCCAGCCCGATGCAGCGGACGAAGCGGTCGTGCGCCACCCCCTGCTGAAGGTGCATGACGAACTTGCCGCTCTCGTCGTAGGCGGCGCCGAGCGCCTCGTCGTCCTCGATCCGCGACACGCCGCGCCAGCCTCCGCCGTCGTAGGGCTTCATGAACGCGGGATAGCCCAGGTCGTGCGCCACGGCGGGAAGATCGAACAGCCGCGCGTAGCGCTTCAGGGTGACCGCCAGGTCGTCCTGCGGGTCGTAGGACTTGGGCGGGATGAGCCATGTCCGCGGAACCGGGAGACCCAGCCTCATCATCGCGCAGTAGGTGGAGTGCTTCTCCATCGACTGGACGCTCCACGGATTGTTGAACACGTAGAGCCCGTCCATGATCACGGACTTCTTGATCCATTCTCGCGTCGGAAAAAACCAGTGCGTGAGGCGGTCGATGACGACGTCGTATTTCCCCTTCTGCTGCAGGTCGAAGGGCTCGATCGTGACATCCTCGAGATGGAACCGGATCGTGCCGTCGGACGACGGGATCCGGGGGTTCAGCCGCTCGAGGATCGCGCGGTAGGCGATGGGCCAGCAGAGGTCCGCCCCGAGCGAGAGGCCGATGCGGCGCGTGACCTCGGGCGCCGGGGCCGGTGGGGGCGCGGAGGCCGCGGGGACGGTCATTCGTACACCATCCAGAGGGGACCCGGCAAGAGCCAGGACAGGCCCTCGCGCAGCCGGTCGCGCCAGTTCTCCCAGTTGTGGCCATCGCGCGACTCGACGAAGCGCACGTCGGCGCCGCCGCGCCGGAGGGCGGGGATCAGGGCTCGATTCTCCGAGACGAGCGGTTCATAGACGCCCACGGAGACGAAGACCTTCTGCGCGACGGCGGTCGGCGCGTCCCGGTACGCGTTCATCATCTCGACGATGCGGTCGAAGACGGGGCCGCTCTCGCTGGCGCCGATGTCCGTGAACAGGAACGAGCCGGACTGCAGCAGGAGGCGGCCGAAGCGGCCCGGGTGTTCGAGCGCGGCGTGGAAGGAGGCGACCGCACCGAGACTTGCGCCCATGAGACCGCGTGACTCCGGCTCCGGGAGGAGCGGGTAGTCGCGCTCGAGGCGCGGCAACAGTTCCTCGACGACGAACCGCGCGTGCGCCGGATCCGCCGAATACTCCGACATGCGGTCGCCGGGATGCAGCAACGCGACGATCATCCGCGGGATCTCGAAGCGGCCGATCAACTGGTCGAGCACCGCGCGCAGGCTGGCGTACTCGAGGTAGTCCGCGCCGTCGTGAACGACGAGCAGCGGGTAGCTGCGGTTCGCACGGAACGCCGCCGGACGGTACACCGTGACGTGCCGGGCGGAATCGAGCGCCTCGCTTTCGACCACGAGTTCGTCGATCGCGCCGCGGGGGGTCTCCTCGCTCTCACGAGCCCAGACGGGGATCTCGTAGCCGCGTGCCTGCACGACGGAGTTCGCGCCGAACGGATCGCGGGCGCGGTGCGGATTCAGCGGATCCTCGATCCACTCCGCGCGGCCGTGGGCGAGCACCTCGATCTTGTACTCCACCCGCGACTCATCGGGGAGTTCGAGGGTGTAGCACCAGAGATCCGTTCCGTCCAGGCGGCGGAAGGGCGCCGAGGTCTGGAGTCCGTGCACCCAGTGCCGGAGGCGGACGGCGTCCGCGGGACCCCGGTACACGAAGGTGTAGAGGGGCGGCTCGGAGAGCGGGAACTCGTTGGCCTCGAGGAACGCGTCCACCGCGGCCGCCGCACCGGGACCCGGGACGAGCTGCTTCTCGAGCGCCGCGATGGCCGGCGAACGCGGCATGGACAGGTCGTGCCCCTGTTCGCGGAAGTTGGCGTCGAATCGCATGGCCGGACTACGCTGCCGCGCGGAAAAGGACCCGGCGGCCCGCCAGGTCGAGACGCTCGACGCCGTCCCCGCCGCTCCAGCCGTCGCCGGCCCGGTCGAGGCGGCGGCCCGGGTCGAGGAGGACGCAGGATGCCGGGGCGAAGCGGGCCGCGAGCCGCGCGCCGCGCGTCCGGTCGTCCAGCGCCAGGCGGGCCGAGGCGTGGGGAAGCGCGACGATCCCCGCGGCGAGCCCGAATCCCGCATCGAACACCTCGGGGTTCCCCTCCCCCCAGGGTGGCCGATCGTGAAAGAGGACGATGCGCTCCGTCAGCACCATCGCGCCGGCCGAGCGGGCGATCACGGTGCGGCTTCCGAGGAGTTCCCGTCCGCCGAAGAGACGCAGCCGGCTGAGGAGATTCGAGACGTGCCCGCCCTCGAGGAAGATCGCCTCCGCCCCCTCGAGACGCGCGTCTACCTCCCGTCGCTGCGATCGCACGGCGTCGCGCTCGCCGGGCGCCATGCGCCGTTCGAACGCCGAGCGAATCTCGACCACGCGGTCGAGATGGCGCGCATCGAGGCGCCGAATCGCTTCGAAGGCCTCATCCCGTTCCTCGGCGAGCACCGTCTCGTCGCCTCGCAGGTCGGCCAGCCGCCGATGCGCCTCGATGAGACCGTGGAGCCGCAGGTTGTAGGCGCGCCGCAGCGCCCTGAGCCGGTCGCGGCTCGCCCGGTGCGCCCGCGCGAGTTCCGCGTCCGCTTCGGCGATCCGGTCGGAGCGCCGATAGAGTTCAAGGTCCACGACGCGGTCGGCGAGGCGGGGATCGACCAGGCCTTCGTTCGCCTCGCGGTCCCGCCAGCCTGCGGTGACGGCCGCGATCCGCGCGCCCGGCGACAGCGCGCCCTCGGCCTCCAGTTCCCGGACCACGTCCCGGAGCGTGAGGCCGCCTCCTCGCGGACCCAGGAGGACGAGCGGCGACCGCGACCCGGCGCCGTCGGCCGTCCGACGCCTCCTCGACCCCCTCATGCGGCGCGCACCCGCACCCACCGCCCCACGGCGTCGAGCATCGCGCGGAGTTCGTCGTAGTCCGGGTGCCGCAGGCGGAGCCAGGCGTTCGCCATGTATCCGGCCTCCACCGGTTGCGTGGGCGTACCGAGCGGCGGCAGGTGCGTGTCGATGATCCACTCTCCGAAACGGGCTTCCACCTTCTCCAAACCCTCGTACCCCGCGATCCGTCCATCGTTTTCGGGCCGCAACGTCACGATCCCCGCGGAGTACCGGCGCGACGCGTCCTGCGATTTGCGGCCGTGCACGAGGCAGGCCGCCCACTCGCGGTACACGTCCATTTCGTTCGCCGCTCCATACAGGTCCCAGGCCCGCACGCCGGGGGGACGACAACCGATCTCGGAGAACTTGAGCCCCTTGTCGCCGAAGAACCATTCCATGTGGGTCGCCGAGGTCCCGATCTCGAGCGCATCGATGACCCGCCGCCCCAGTTCCCTGACTTCGGCGTATGCATCGGCGGTGTCGATCCGGTTCGTGGCGATGAACTGGGGCGACACGTCACGGGTCCGCATGGCCTCGAGCACGTTCGGGTAGTAGTGGGTCATGAAGTCGTGGACCACCGCGCCGCCCACCGTCAGCGTGTCGTAGAAGGCCTCGTGTCCGTCGACGAACTCCTCGACGGCCACTTCGGCTCCCTGCCCCACGCCGAGGCGCCGGAGCAACGCCGCGAGCTGGGCCTCATCGTCGACGCGATACGTGCCCGAGGCGCCGGCCCCGGCGCGAGGCTTGACGATGAGCGGATAGCCGACCCGTCCGCCGAAACGCACGATCTCCTCCGCGTCGCCTCCACCCATGGACTGCGCCGTCGCGATCCCCGCATCGCGAAGGGCGTCCTTCATGGCCGGCTTGTCGCGGCACAGGTGCGCGGTGCGCACGGAGGTCCCGGCCAGCCCCGCGGCTTCCCGCACGCGTGCGGCCGGGAGGATGTGGGCTTCGACCGTGGCCTCGAGGCGATCCACGGGCCGCCGCCGGTGGATCTCGTGAAGCGCGTGTGCGAGCGCGCCCTCGTCGCACACGGAGCCGACCTGCTCGTAGCAGGTGAGCCACCGGCGCAGGTCGGCGCCCAGCGCTTCCGGCGGGGCTTCGCCCACCGCGGACACTTCCGCGCCGATCTCGTGCAGGCCGCGCACGAAGTCTTTCTGGTTCCCGGGGAACAGGGGTTCAACGAATACGACGTGCATGCTTCGCCAACGACTCGCGGGGAAAACTTCACTTTGGGGGCTCGACATAGTACAGTCCCTGCTCTCGAACGCCAGCCCGTCCGGCGGCGGCCGTCCGGCCCGCCACGGCAACCTGGAAGATCCATGCCCAACGTCGCATTCGTCGCCCCGTTCTATCTTCCCACCACGCTGCGCTTTCTGGAAGCCGCCGCGGGGCTCGCCGACGTGCGCCTCGGGGTCGTGACGCAGGAGCCGCTCGAGCGAACGCCGGCCTCGCTGCGGCGGGGGGTCGCGGCGCACGTCCAGGTCGAGGACGCCCTGTCGGCGGAGGGAATTCACAGCGGGCTGCGCCGGCTCTCCGCAGAACTCGGCGGGATCGACCGCCTGCTGGGCGCGCTCGAGGAACTGCAGGTGCCGCTCGGGGAGCTGCGCGACGCGCTGGGAATCGCGGGCATGGGCGCGGCCGCCGCGGACAACTTCCGCGACAAGTCGCGCATGAAGGACGTGCTCCGGGCGCACGGTCTGCCCTGTGCCCGACACGCGCTGGTCCGCGGCGAGGCCGAGGCGACCGCCTTCTCGGATGCTGCCGGCTTCCCGCTCATCGTGAAGCCGCCGGCCGGTTCCGGAGCCCGCGGCACGTTCCGCGTCGAAACGCCGGCGCAGTTGCGCACGGCGATCGCGATGTCCCGGCCGAGCGCGGAGCGGCCGACGCTCATCGAGGAGTTCGTCGGCGGCGAAGAACACTCCTTCGACGCGGTCTCGGTCGGCGGGCACGTCGTCTGGCATTCGATCAACCACTACCTGCCCTCGCCGCTCGAGGTGCTGCGCGAGCCGTGGATCCAGTGGTGCGTCCTCCTTCCGCGGGAGGTCGATTCGCCCCGGTACGAGGAGATCCGGCGCGTCGCGGGACCCGGGCTCGATGCGCTCGGGATGGAGACGGGGCTGAGCCACATGGAGTGGTTCCGGCGGCCCGACGGTTCGGTGGCGATCTCCGAAGTCGGAGCCCGGCCGCCGGGCGCCCAGTTCGTCACGCTGATCTCCCAGGCGCACGACTTCGACCTCTACGGTGCCTGGGCCCATCTCCTGGTCTTCGATGAATTCGATCCCCCGCCCCGCCCCTACGCGGCAGGCGCGGCCTATCTCCGGGGACAGGGCCGGGGCCCCGTGCGACGGGTGGCCGGCATCGAGGCGATCGCGAGGGATCTCGGGCCGCTGTGCGTCGAGTGGCGCCTCCCCCGCACGGGACAGGCGCAGAGCGCGTCGTACGAGGGAGAGGGCTACATCATCGTCCGCCACCCGCGCACCGAGGTCGTCGAGGAGGCGCTGGGGCGGATCATCACCGAGGTAAGGGTGGAGTTGAGTACATGAACGTGCTGATGATTTCGCCGGGGTACCCGGCCGAGATGACGTACTTCACGCGCGGACTCGCGGAGGTGGGCGCGAACGTCATCGGCCTGGGCGATCAGCCCGGGTCGGCGCTGCCCGAGATCGCCCGCGCGAGCGTGTCCACCCACCTGCAGGTGAGATCGCTGGCGGATGAGGCGGACGTGATGCGGCGGGTCGCCGCGCTCGCCGCGAGCACCCGGATCGACCGCGTGGAATGTCTCTGGGAACCCTTCATGATCCTCGCGGCGCGGCTGCGGGAGATGCTGGAGCTGCCGGGGCCGACCGTCGAGCAGACGCTCCCCTTCCGCGACAAGGAAGTGATGAAGGACGTTCTCGACGGCGCCGGGATCCGGACGCCCCGCCACGGGAGGGCTACGAGCAGCGCGGAGTGCCGCGAGGTCGCGGAGCGCGTCGGCTTCCCGCTCATCGTGAAGCCCGTCGACGGCGCCGGCTCGGCCGACACGCACCGGGTCGATTCGGCGCGGGATCTGGAGCGGATCCTGCCCGCCCTCCGGCACGTCCCGCAGGTCACGGTCGAGGAGTTCATCGAGGGCGAGGACATGACCTTCGACACGGTCACGGTCGGAGGGGTCGTCGCGCACTACAACATCTGCCGCTACTGGCCCCGCGCGCTCGAGTCGAAGACGCACGAGTGGCTCAGCCCCATCACCTACGCGCTGCGCGACGTGGAAGCGGACGACCTGGCGGTCGGACGCGAGATGGGGTTCGCCGTGCTCGCCGCGCTCGGATTCGAGACCGGCTACACGCACATGGAGTGGTACCGGACGGCGGACGGGGAGGCCGTGTTCGGCGAGATCGCCGCGAGGCCTCCCGGCGTGCGGACGGTCGATCTCATCAACTTCGCGAGCGACATCGACACCTATCGCGGGTGGGCCGAAGGCGTCGTGCACGCAAAGTGGTCGCAGCCGGTGGAACGGAAGTACAACGCCTGCTGGATCGTCAAGCGGGCGCGCGGGCAGGGCCGGATCCAGCGCATCGAAGGGCTCGCCCCGCTGCTCCAGGAGTACGGCGAGCGGGTGTGCAGCCTGGATCTGCTCCCGGTCGGGTCACCCCGGCGGAACTGGCAGGCCACGCTCGTCTCCGACGGGATGATCTTCCTCCGCCACCCGGACATCGAGACGCTGGAGACGATCGCCGGCGAGTTCGTGACGCGGCTGCAACTCTACGCGGCCTGATCCCCTTCACCCGACCCTTCCGAGCGCGCGAGCACGAGAAACCCCAGCGGCGGGAGATCGACCGGGAGCGAGGCGGGACGTCCATGGCGGGGCGCCTCCTCGGCGCTCGGCGGCAGTGCGGTGCGCCCGCCCCCCCCGAAGGCCGGATCGCCGCTGTCCAGCAGGATGCGGTAGGGTCCGGCTTCGGGAAGTGCGATCCGGTAGTGCGGCCACGCGGTGGCGGAGAAATTCGCCACCACGACGAGACACCCCTCCCACTCCGGCCGCCAGCGCACGTAGCTCAGCACGCTGTGCCGGGCATCGTGCACGTCGAGCCACTCGAACCCTTCCGGCGCGTGGTCGAGCGCGTGTAGCGCGGGTTCTTCCGCGTACAGGCGGTTCAGCGCGCGCACCCAGCGCCGGAGCCCGCGATGCGACCGGTACGCCGGGTTCGATGACGCATCCGGAAGACTCCAGTCCAGCTCACGGTCTTCGTTCCATTCCCGCCGCTCCCCGATCTCCCCTCCCATGAAGAGGAGCTTGGCTCCCGGGTGCGTCCACATGTAGCCGAGGAGGAGGCGGAGACCGGCGAACTTCTCCTCGTCCGTCCCCGGCATCTTCTCCACGAGAGAACGCTTGAGGTGAACAACTTCATCGTGCGACAGGGGAAGGAGATGTCGTTCCGTGTGCGCGTAGTGAAGCGAGAACGTCAGGTGCCGGTGCAGACGCGGCCGCCGCTCCGGCGGGGCGGCCAGGACCCGGAGCGTGTCGTTCATCCACCCCATGTTCCACTTGAAGTCGAACCCGAGCCCTCCCTCGTCCACCGGCGCCGTCACGCCCGGCCATGCGCTGCTCTCCTCCGCGAACAGGAGGACGCCCGGACAGTCGCGGTGGACCATCTCCGAGAGCCCTTTGAGGAAGGCGATCGCGCCGAGGTTCTCCCGTCCCCCGAGTTCGTTCGGCTCCCAGTCGCCCTCGTCCCGCGAATAGTCCAGGTGGAGCATCGACGCCACCGCATCGACGCGCAGGCCGTCCACGTGATAGCGCTCGATCCAGTAGCGGGCGCTCGAGAGGAGGAACGAGACGACCTCCGGCCGGCTGAAATCGAAGGCGAGCGTGCCCCAATCCGGATGCACGGCCCGTGATTCTTCCCCCATCTCGTACAGCGGCGCGCCGTCGAACGTCCTCAGGCCGTGGAGGTCGGGGCCGAAGTGGCCCGGCACCCAGTCGAGGACGACGCCCAGCCCCACGCGGTGGGCTTCATCCACGAAGTGCGCGAAGTCCTCCGGAGGCCCGTAGCGGGACGTGGGAGCGAAATATCCGACCGTCTGATACCCCCAACTCCCGTCATACGGGTGCTCCATGACGGGGAGGAGTTCGATGTGCGTGAAACCCAGGTCGGCGGCGTAGGGCAGCAACTCCCGGGCGAGCGAGCGGTACCCCGGCCACGAGCCGTCCGCGTTGCGGCGCCAGGAACCGGGGTGCACCTCGTAGATGGAGATGGGGACGCCGGGGGCCGCGCGCTCCCGGCGAGTCTCGACCCACGCCGCATCCGTCCAGCCGTACGGGCCGGTCGACACGACCCGCGACGCCGTGCCCGGCCTGACCTCGGCGGCGCGTCCGAGGGGATCCGCCTTGTCGACCGAGCTGGAGGGCGGGGCCACCGCGCCGTCCGTCCCGGAAGCTACCCGAAACTTGTACAGGTCTCCGGGCCCGACGCCGGGGAGAAAGCGTTCCCACACGCCGGCGTCTCCCACCGGAGACATGGGATGCGCCTCTCCGTCCCAATCGTTGAACGAGCCCACGACGCTGACCCGCCGGGCGCGCGGGGCCCATACGGCGAAGCGCGTGCCCGCCTCTCCGCCGCGCTCGCACGGGTGCGCGCCGAGCAGATCGTGGAGCGCGGACTCCCTTCCGGCGCGGAACGCCCCGAAGTCGGACGCCTTCAGAGGGAACGAAGGGTCGCGCGCCGGGGTTTGGAGAGGTCCGGGCGGGCCGCTAGCTTTTTCGTGTTCGATCTGCCACCTCATCACGGCGCGTCCGTCCGGGACCGGGCGCCGTCCCTTGCAGCCACACATTCGCCACTTCGCGACGAAGTATGAGCCGCATGCCTGCAATCGCCAAGCCAGCGCCGACACGACCGCGGACGGGGGTCAAGCCCCCGGAGGAACTCGCCGTCGTGCATCTCGTCGCCGAGTACTGGCCGTACGCCCGCACCGGCGGCCTCGCGGAGGCGGTGCGCGGTATCGCCACTTTCCAGGCGGCCCAGGGCACCCCCGTCACGGTGTTCATGCCGCTCTACCGGTCCGTGCGCGAGGCCTTCCCGGACCTGGAGCCGATCGCGGACAGCTTCCACGTGCGCGTGGGCCGTCGGGTGGAGGAGGTCCGGATTCTCCAGCATCCCGGCCCGCGCCGGAACCCGCGGGTGCTCTTCGTCGATCATCCGGGGTGCTTCGACCGCGATGGGATCTACGGGGACGGCGGGGCGGATTACGAGGACAACCCGCTGCGCTTCGCGCTCTACAACCTCGCGGCGCTCCAGATTCTGCCGGAACTCGCCAACGTGCCCGTCGTCGTCCACGCGCACGACTGGCATGCGGCCCTCGCGCCCGTCTTCCTGCGCACGCGGTTCGCGGGACGCGAGGCGCATGACCGCATGGCGGCCGTCCTCTCCATTCACAACGCCGGCTACCAGGGACTTCAGGGGCCCGAAGTGCTCGAGGAAATCGGGCTGCCGCGCGAACTGTTTCACTGGCGCCGCATGGAGTTCTACGGCCACCTGAACCTGCTCAAGGGGGGGCTCGTGTTCGCCGACTACGCGACGACCGTGAGTCCCACGCACGCGCACGAGCTTCGCACGGCCACCGGCGGGTTCGGTCTCCACGGCTCGTTCATCGAGATGGGCGATCGCTTCCTGGGCATCCTGAACGGAGTCGATCTGGAAGTCTGGAATCCCGAGACGGACGAGGAGATCGCGGCCACGTTCTCGAGCGCGGATCTGGCCGGGAAAGCCGCGTGCAAGCGGGCGCTGCAGCGGGAGTACTTCCTGGCCGAGGCGCCGCGCGAACCGCTGTACGGGATGACCGCGCGGCTCGTCGGGCAGAAGGGGCTCGACCTGCTCATCGACGGCGGGCCCCTGGAGCGGGCCGAAGGCCAGTTCATCTTTCTCGGCCAGGGCGAGGAACGGTACGAAACGGCGCTGCGTGAGCTGGCCGGGCGGTATCCCGACCGGATCGCCGTGGACACCGAGTTCACCGAACCCAAGGAGCACCGGCTCCTGGCGGGCATCGACCTCCTCCTGATGCCGTCGCTCTACGAACCCTGCGGTCTCACGCAGATGCGGGCGCAGCTCTACGGCGTGCTTCCGGTCGCCCGCCGCGTCGGGGGGCTGGCCGACACCATCGAGGACCAGGTCACGGGCTTCCTGTTCGACGGATATACGTCGGAAGACCTCGAGATCGCGCTCGGGCGGGCCGCCGCGCTGTACGCCGGGAGTTCGGAGGCGTGGTGCGAGCATCTGGTTCAGGCGATGACGCGCGATTTCGGCTGGGCAGGTAGCGCGGCCCGCTACCTGGACGTGTACCGGCGCGCGCTCGCCGCGCACGCTCCGGACGACTGAACCCGTCGTCGGCCGTGGATCGCGCCACGGTGGTCCTGCACGGCCATTTCTACCAGCCGCCGCGGGAGGACCCGTGGACGGACCGGATCCGCAGCGAGCCGAGCGCGGCCCCGTTCGGGAACTGGAACGAACGGATCACCGCGGAATGCTACGAACCCCTGGCGCGGGCGGGGGCGTTCGAGTGGCTGAGCTTCGACCTCGGCCCGACGCTCGCGCGCTGGCTCGAGGGAGAGCGCCCGGACGTCCACGAGGGCTTCGTCCGCGGGGACCGGGCGAGCCGCGAACGGCTGGGCTACGGCAACGCGCTGGCCCAACCCTACCACCACATCATCCTCCCGCTCGCCTCCCGCCGCGAGAAGGAGACGGAGGTGCGCTGGGGGATGGCCGACTTCGAGCGGCGCTTCGGGCGGCGCGCCGACGGCATGTGGCTCCCGGAGACGGCGGTCGACACGGCCACGCTCGAGGTGCTGGCGGCGGAGGGCGTGGCTTTCACGATCCTGGCCCCGCACCAGGTCGCGGACGTCCCGGACGGCGGGGCGGGGCGGGTCCGGCTCGGCGGGGGCCGCGAGATCGCGGTCTTCGTCTACGAGGGTGAACTCTCGCACGGCGTGGCGTTCGGGGCTCTGCTCGACGGTCGTGACGCGTGGTTCGAGGCGCTCCGTTCGGCGGCGGGCCGCGGGGCTTCCGTCGTCGCGCTGGCGGCGGATGGCGAGACGTTCGGACACCACCACCGGGGCGCCGACCGCACGCTCATGCGGGTGATCTCCCGCGCCCGCGAGAGCGGAGAAGTGGAGATCGGAAACTTCGCATCGGCGCTCGCCGGCGGCGGCGAACTGCCGTTCGTGGCCCTGGAGGAGCCCACCTCCTGGAGTTGCGCGCACGGCGTGGAGCGCTGGCGCTCGGAGTGCGGGTGCCGGATGGCGCCTCACCTGGATTCGCGGCAGCATTGGCGGGCGCCGCTGCGCGAGGCGCTGGAGACGCTCGCCGCCGGCCTGGATGAGGCCTGCGCGACCCTCGCGCCCGGCCGGTTGGCGGAGCCCCGGCAGGCGCTGGCAGCGCTGGGAGGCGTCCTCGGCGACCCCTCGGGGCTGGAGGACTTCGCCACCGGAGCCGCCCGCGAGGACTGCCGGGAGGAGGCCCTCTGCCTCCTTGAACTCGCCCGCGACCGGGCGGCCATGTTCACCTCGTGCGCCTGGTTCTTCGACGATGTGGCGGGGATCGAGGCCACACAGGTGCTCGGCTACGCGGCGCACGCTCTCGACCGCCTGCACGGGCTCGCGCCGGAGCGCGCGGAGGCGTTGGAGGCCGCCTTCGTCGCGGACCTCGCGAGGACCCCGGCCAACGACGCCGACATCGGGAACGCGGCGGAGGTGTACGGGCGCGAGTTCAGGTCGGACGCCGATGTCCGGGTCCCGGCGGACGCGTGAGTCGAGACCCGCTGCGCTTCGCGTTCGCGATCCACCTTCACCAGCCGGTGGGGAACTTCGACCATGTGTTCGAGGACCACCTGACGGGGGTGTACCGGCCCCTCCTCGATGCCCTCCATGCACACGGCACATATCCGATCTCGCTGCACCTCTCCGGCCCGCTCCTCGACTGGCTCGAGGACGGCGCGCCGGAGTTTCTCGATGACCTCGGGGCGCGGGCGGCGCGCGGCCACATCGAGTTCCTCGCCTCCGGACGCTACGAGCCCATCCTCGCCGCGCTCCCGGCGGAGGACCGAGTGAAACAGGTCGAGTGGATGCGGGCGGACCTCCGCAGCCGGTTCGGGTGCGAGGCCAACGGCCTATGGCTCACGGAACGCGTGTGGGAACCCGACCTCGCCGCCGATATGGCGCGGGCGGGAATCGAATACACTCTCCTCGACGACCGTCATTTCCTCGCCTGCGGACTCGAGCGCGAGGAACTCGACGGCGTCTTCACGACGGAGAGCGGCGGGGGGCGGCTCCGTCTTCTTCCGATCGACGAGCGGCTCCGGTACCTGATCCCGTTCCGGCCCGCGAACGAGATCGCGGACTTCTTCGCCGAGCTGCGGCACGGCGGGCAGCGCCAGGTCGTGCTCGGCGACGATGGCGAGAAGTTCGGCGGCTGGCCGGACACCCGCGACTGGGTGTACGGCGGCTGGATGGACGCGTTCCTCGAGGCGCTGAACGCGGGCCGCGAGCGGGGCGAACTGGAGCTGGTCACGACGCGCGAGGCGGCCTCCGGTCCGAGCGTCGGGCTCGTCTATCCCGCGATGGGTGCGTACCGCGAGATGGAGGAATGGACGCTTCCCCGCCCCGCCGCGCGGCGCCTGGCACGGCTCGTCGCCACGACATCCGACGGTGGAGGCACCGACCCGCTGATCCGCGGCGGACACTGGAAGGGGTTCCTGCGTCGATACCCCGAGTCGAACCGCATGCACAAGATGGCGCTCCGCCTCTCCGCGCTGTGCCGGGATCGCGGCGGGCCGCCCGAGGCCCGGCGCGCCATCGCGCGGGCGCAGTGCAACGACGCGTATTGGCATGGCGTGTTCGGCGGGGTCTACCTTCCACACCTGCGGCAGGCGATCTGGCGCGAACTCGCCGCCGCCGAACAGAGGTTGCGCGAGGAAGAAGGCATCGCGTTCGAGATTCTCGACTTCGACCTGGACGGCCATGACGAGATCTGGATCCATTCAGCCCGGAGTTCCGTCGTGATCAGCCCCGCCCGCGGCGGCGCGATCGAGATTCTCACGGTGTTCCGGGACGGCGTCAACTACGTCGACGTCCTCTCCCGCCGCCTCGAGGCCTACCACCGGGACCCCTCGGCATCCGGCGTGAGGCGCGAGGGAGTCGGAGCCGTGCCCCGTGGGGCGCGCACCCGGAGCGATGGCGTCGCGTCGGTCCACGACCGGGTATCCGAAGCCCCGGTCGCGCCCGCACCGGACGGCATCCCGCTCGCCTTGCTGCAGGAGATGGCCGTCGCACCACCGGACGGCCCGGGGACGCGGGGACGGTCCGTCATCACGGATTGGCGGCCGCACCCGTTCCGACTCGTGAAGGAACCCGCCGCTGAGGCCGGCCGAATCCGTCTTCACCTCCAGTCCGAGGACGGCTGCCCCCGCGTCGAGAAGATGCTCGAAATCCACGACGATGGCCGGATCGAGGCGACGCTCGACTGGAGCGCGGCGGACCTCCCCGCCGACAGCGTGGTCGTCGCCCGGCTGCCGCTCGCACACCCGATGCGGGTCGAGCCGGGGGTGACCGAGGGCCCGTGTGCGCCGCGGGAATCGCGGACGCGGATCGTCACGCTGGCTCGGTCCGAACGGGGCTTCGAGGAAGTCGACCAGGGAGAACTCATCGAACTCGCGTGGCCGGCATCGGCCGGAAGGGCGCGCGTCAGCCTGATGCCCGAAGTCGGCCCCGGCACCGCCGCAGGTCCGGAATGAGCCGAGCGCGACGACTCGATCCGCGGTGGTTCGTTTCTCCGGCCGTCTTTCTCGCCGTCACGGCCGTCGCGTGCGGAGAAGCCGATCCCGCCGATCCCGGCGGGCCCACCGAGACCGGACCGGCGTCGATCATCGTTCTCACGGGTGCCGATCAGCGCGGCGTTCCGGCGCGCGCGCCGGCCGAAGCCGTCACGGTTCGGGTGCTCGACGCCGACGGACGTCCCGTCGCCGGAAGCTCCGTCGCCTTCCGGCCCGAGCCCGGCCACGGAAGCACGGATCCGGCTTCGACCGTCGCGGACGCCAACGGGGAGGCGGCGACGACGTGGACGCTCGGGGCCACTCCCGGCGCCCAGCGCCTCGCGGTCTCGGCCGGCCGGGCCGAGGCCACCGTTCGCGCCGAGGCGATCGATCTCGATGCCGAACTCGATGTGCTGTTCGCGCCGGCCTCGGCAGCGGAGGTGGACGCCGTGCGAGCCGACTGGGCCCAGCGTGACGTTTCCGCGGCGGGGGTCTCGGTCGAACTGACCGAGGAGCTGGCGTTCGGCGATTCGACCGCCACGCTGCGGATCGTCTCCCACGTCGTGGCGGGGGCCC
>LXNJ01000466.1_pt1 | contig 28817 bp, 26 predicted proteins | sample 809081 | NCBI WGS metagenome assembly LXNJ01 (sample SAMN04870510, study PRJNA318959) | sponge metagenome | biome: sponge; feature: marine sponge reef; material: water | host: Petrosia ficiformis | place: Greece: Milos, Mediterranean Sea | collected 2013-05-29 | depth 5-7 m | reverse complement strand
GGCCTACGGAAGAAAGCAAAGCGGGGGTGTCGGGTGCGTTCGATGCTGTCTAGTCAGGGGGTGCCGCACCGTTCATCACCTACCGGTCAGCATCTCCCAAGTATGGCTGAAAAGGAACAGCGCCGCCGCCACCACAACGATGCACGGCCCTGCGGGCGCGTTCCATGCGACCGACACCCAAAGACCCGCCAGTACTGATACGGTCCCCGCCAGGGCGGCGAGCGCCGCCATCTGCTCGGGTGTTTTGGAGAATCGCCGCGCCGCCGCCGCCGGTATGATGAGCATCGAGGTGATGAGCAGTATTCCTATCAACTTCATGGCGATGGCGATGATGAAGGCGATCAGGAGCATGAAGACGAGTTTCACGGCGAATGTCGGTATCCCCTCGGCGCTCGCGAGTTCTTCGTTCACCGTGACGGCGAGAAGGCCTCGCCACAGCCACGCGAGCGTACCCAACGCCGCCGCCCCGCCGAGGTAGATCCACCACAAATCCAGCGGGCCGACCGCGAGGATGTCGCCGAAGAGATAGCCCATCAGATCGACCCGGAGCGTCTCCAGCACGCTGACGGCGATGATGCCCACCGAAAGCGCCGTGTGCGCCAGGATGCCCAGCAGCGTATCGGTGGAGAGTGTTTTCCGGCTTTGCAGCATAAGGAGGATGAGCGCGAGGCCGATGCAGGAGATGAGGATGCCGAGCCTGAGATCCACCCCGAAGGCGAACCCTATCGCCACGCCGAGGAGAGCCGTGTGTGACATGGAATTCCCGAAATAGGCCATCTTGCGCCAGACGATGAAACAGCCTACGGGGCCCGTGACCATGGCGACGCCCACCCCGCCCATGAGTCCCCTGAACATGAAATCCTCCATCAGGTGTCTCCATGATGGTGATGGGCTTCTTCGGGTTCGATGGGGAGTATCTCTCCGGCCGGTCCATGGACGTGGTCGTGCTTGTGCGTGTAAACGGCCAGGCTCTCCGCTAAATGCTTTCCGAACAGGGCTAGATATTCGGGGTGTTTGCTCACGGCTTCGGGATGTCCAGAGCAGCAGACGTGCTTGTTGAGACACACTACGCGGTCCGTGAAGGCCATGACCAGGTGGAGGTCGTGTGAAATCATGATGACGCCGCAGCCCCTGTCGTCTCTGATCTTGGCAATCAGGCGGTAGAGTTCGATCTGTCCGTTGACATCCACGTTCTGGATGGGTTCATCGAGAACCAGCAAATCGGGATTGCGCAGCAGGGCGCGGGCGAGCAGGACACGCTGACCCTCTCCGCCGGAGAGACTCTGAACGGGGTGATCCAGCAGGTTTCCGACTCCCACTTCCTCTAGGCTCTCCTCCATCTGCTCGTGCGAGGGCTTCTGCGTGAGGCGTAGCAATCTGCGAACGGTAAGCGGCAGCGAGGGGTCCACCTCGAAGGCCTGGGGCAGGTAACCGACAGAGAGACCCTCTTTCCGGCGGACTTCGCCCGAGTCGTGTCTTAGCAGTCCAAGCAGGACGCGGATGAGCGTGGTCTTGCCTGCGCCGTTAGGGCCGATGATTGTGAGGATTTCACCCGCCGATATGTCGAGGTCGACGTTCTCAAGAATCGTCGTCTCGCCAATGCGGAGATGGAGGTTCGCGACGGAAACGAGGGGAGGTCGCGCTTCATTCATCGTCATGACACTCCAGGCACTGACCGCTGATTTCCACGACTGGCGTTTCCACCAGAAAACCGGTTCGGGTGGCGCTTGCCTCGATGGCCTCGCTGATTTCCTCGCTGTGCGCCTCGGCCACGTTTCCACAATCTCGGCAGATGAAGAACTGGCCTTTGTGAGTATACTCCGGTGTGGCGCATCCCACGAACGCGTTCATGCTCTCGATGCGGTGAATGAGGCCATGGTTCATAAGAAAATCCAGTGCCCGGTAGACCGTTGGAGGAGCGTTTCGCTCCCCGCCTGCGTTCATGCGCTGGAGCGCGTCGTAGGCGCCAAGGGGCGCGTGGCTCTCCCACACGATTTCTAGAACGCGCCTCCTGAGCGGCGTGAGCCTTACTCCGCGTTCCCTGCAAAGCAATTCGGCTTGTACCAGCGCGCTCTCGATACAGACCGCATGGTCGTGATGTCTGTTGGGAAAATTATTGTTGCTTGATGGCATTTAATTATTCCTTGATCAGAAAATAGATATATTATACCGTACCATTATTGCTTTGTCTTCAATCACATTCCTGGCCAAAAGGGATATTATTCATGAAAAATTTATTGACCGTCGGGTTTCTGGCAATAGTCTTGACAGCTCACCATGCCGCTCCCGCATCGGCCGCCCCAAGGGTGGTGACTTCTATCAAACCGCTTCATTCGCTGGTTTCGGGAGTCATGAAAGGGATCGGCGAACCCTATCTTTTGATAAAGGGTGTTGCCTCGCCCCATACGTTTTCCCTCAAACCCTCCGACGCCAGAGAGCTCGAAAGAGCGCGCGTGATTTTCTGGGTGGGCGATGTGCTCGCCCCGGGCCTCGAGCGGCCTCTCGAAATTCTGCCGAAAAGGGCGAACGTCGTCGCCCTGGGAGAATTGAAAGGACTGGAGTTGTTGAAGCTCAGGGAAGGCGGTTTGTGGGAAGGGCACGACGATGATCACGGCGGAGAGAAAAAGGCCGAAGGCGATCATCATGATGAGGGCAAAGAGGCGAAAGACGGGGACGATGATCACGACAAGGAGAAACGCGGGAAAGCTGAAGATGATCATCATGACGAGAAGGAAAAAACCGGGGCGAAGGATGACGACCACGAGAAAATGGAAGCCAAGGCGAAAGACGACGATCATCACGAGAAGGCCGAGGCCAAGGGTGATCATGGAGATGAGGAGGATCACGGCGGCTTCGACGCGCACATCTGGCTCGACCCCATGAACGCCCGAAAATGGGTGGACGCCATCGCGCATGAACTCGAAGAGGTGGATCCTCCGAACAAGAATAAATACGAGGCGAACGCGCGGAATATGAAGGCCCGCATCGACGCCCTGGACAAGGAGCTCGCGCAGGCGCTGGCCCCCGTGAAAGGCGCGCCTTACATCGTCTTTCACGATGCGTATCAATACATGGAGAAACGCTACGGACTGACCCCCATCGGTTCGGTGACCCTCTCGCCCGAGAAGAAGCCGGGCTCGGCGCGCCTGGTGGCGATACGCAGGAAGATCAGGGACACGAAGTCGATCTGCGTGTTCACCGAACCGCAGTTCCAGCCCAGGCTGGTGAAGGTCATCATGGAGGGTACGGGGGCCGGAACCGGCGTGCTCGATCCGCTGGGCACGGGAGTTCCCGCTGGGGAGGATGCGTATTTCACCCTCATGCGCAACATGGCGAAATCGCTCGGGACGTGCCTTTCGGGGAAATAATTTGACGCGGCGTTTCCCGGGGATATGGAGCGAGCCCGCCCGGCTCCACGCGTGTTCTCGGTAGCCCGCGCCTGAATTTTCGTAGTAGCGGCGTTCACTGGCCCGGACGCCGCGGCCGATGATTTTGACGGGAAAGCTGTCCCGACCCCTCTTTGCTGAATGATTCTTGGCAAAATTCTGTAGTTGCGCCTGAAAAAATCATTGACATACCCCCTTTCGCCTTGTAACTTGACGAATCACCGACATGTTGGATGGGGTGTTACACGAGGCGCTCCACCAAAGTATTCAGTGAAATAGTGCGAAGTGCTCTCCGTTGGGGGATGACTAATTGGCTGCCGAGTTGGCGACCAGATTCGCTGATTTTTTCCACTTTCTGTGGATGTCGTTCCTTCTGCTCTCGCCCATGCTGCTGCTCGGGCTGTTCCTCTCCGGCCTCATCCACGTCTTCATTTCCCGCCAGGCCATTTTGCGGTGGCTTCGCGACGACAGCCTGAAATCGGTAAGCGTCAGTTCGGCCGTCGGCGTGCCGGTGCCGCTGTGCAGTTGTTCGGTCGTGCCCGTTGTCGCCGAGATGCGGCGGAAGGGGGCTTCCCGCTCGTCTTGCATGTCCTTTCTCATCACCGCGCCGGAAACGGGCGCGGACTCGATCCTCGTGACGAACGCCTTCTTCGGATGGATAGCGGCGATAGTCCGGCCCCTCATCAGCTTCGTCACCGCGGTCGTCGCGGGCATTTTCTGCATCGGCCTCATCAGGACCGACCAGGGCGAAGCGAAGGAAGGCGAACACGACCACGGCCATGACCACGGGCATGATCATGGCCACGGCCACGACCATGATCACGGCCACGATCACGGCGAGCACGAGCCGCTCATGCCGGGCTCGGAGGACTGCTATATCAGCCCCACGCAACTGAAGCATGCCATGCGCCGCTGGCTGAGAGGCGTCGCCGTATCGGTGCGAAACTGGAAAGCCGCGTCCTGGGTGAAGCCGGACTTCTATCAGGAGGAATTGCTCGTCGATGATGAATCGGCCGAGGCCGCCCTCGTCCCTGCGCCCGAGGAGAATCGGCTGCCGGGCTTCAGGACGATCGTCCGGCACATATTCAGCTACGGCTTCATCGAAATCGCGGACGACATCCTCTTCTCGCTGCTCTTCGGCGTCTTCGTGGGCGGATTGCTCTTTCTGGTGATCCCGAGCGACCTGATGCAGAACGAGTACGCCCGCTGGGCGGCCTACCCGATCATGGTCATCATCGGGATCCCCCTCTATATATGCGCCTCCGCGAGCACGCCCATCGCCGCGGCGCTCGTCGCCAAGGGTTTCAGCCCCGGTGCGGCGCTGATTTTTCTCATGACGGGCCCGGCGACCAACACGGGCACCATCGCGGTCATCATGAACCAGTTCGGCACGCGCTTCGCGTCCATCTACGTCGGCGTCGTCATCGTCGTAACCGTCATCTTCGCCGTTTTGATCGACTCCTTTTTCTTCGCCACCGGCTTCGCGCTCCCCGTGAATCTCGACGCCTCGGACTCCCCCGCCATCCTGTTCCTGCAATACGGCAGCGCCCTGGCCTTTTTAGCCCTCATCATATGGCGTTTCCGCGCCGGCGCCTTCTGGACGGGATACGAGGATCTGATGCAGAACATCCGCTCCATGTCCGAGCCCAGCAGGTATATCTGGCAGCGCCTTACCCGGGGCCGGCCCATACGAGGCGCCTTCTCCCTGAAAACGCCGATGGGCCGCATGCTCTCGGGCCTGATTCTCCTCATCTTCCTCGGCACCGGCTTCACGACCGTTCCTCCCGGCACGGTCGGCTACGGCCGCCTGTTCGGCAAGGTTTATTGGAAGGATCTGGGGCCGGGGCTGCACTATCTCGCTCCCTGGCCCTTCGTGGAAGTGGATAAATGGCCGGTCCGGGAAGTGAAGTCCATCATGTCCGGCGACGTCCACGAATACGTGTCCGGCGATCTGAATCTGGTTTCCCTCACCGTGAACGTGCAGTACCGGGTGAAAGACCCCTTCACCTACCATTATCGGGTCCTGAACGCGCCGAAGATCATCGAGGACGGCGTCAGGGATCACCTGCGCTCTTTCGTATCCGCCCGGGGTCTGGAGCAGTTGCTCAATGTTCACCGCGAATCCCTGGAGAAGCAGGTCACCCATTTGTTCGCGCATTTGTCCGCCGAGGCGGATCCGGGACACCCGGACGTAGGAGCCTCGGCGTTCGGGAGCGTCGAACTGGTCAAGGTGAACTTGGCGTCCATCCGCCCCGTGAAAGAGACGATAAACGCGTTCCGGGCGGTATCGAGCGCGCAGGAGGACAAGGAGCGCATTATCGTCAACGCGCAGCGGCTCCTCGTGTCGCTCACTCCCCAGGCGCACGGCAACGCCGATTACGAAGTGAAGCAAGCCGACGGCGAGGCGTACCGGAGGGTGAAGGGCGCCGGGGCGGAGGCCGATGCGCTCCTTCGGGTGTCCAGGGCCGTGCAAAGCGCTCCGGAGGTTCTCCGGAACATGCTGTGGCGCGAGAAACTCGAAATCGCGCTCTCGCATAACTCCAAGATCATCGTTCCCGAAAAGGGCAGTCTGGCCAAGGTCGCGCTTTGGAAGAGGAAGTCGTTGGGGACGAGGCATGGAACCCACATACCCGCGCGCGGGCGGAACGCCCACGGCGAAGATAAGGGCCATGGCGCGAAAGACGGCAAGGACGGCAAGAGCGGCGGCGAATCGGACAAATCCGAAGGCGGCGCCGGCCATGGTGATGGAAAAGGCGAAAAGCAAACCAGCGTCGGCCACAACGAATCGGGCAAATCAGCGGGCGGCGCGGCTCATGGCGCGAATAGCCAGGTGAAAGAAAAGAGCGGCGCTCCTGCCCGGTCGGAAAAATCGGAAGGCGAAACGGCCCCTGGCGGGAAGAATGGAGAGGGTGCGAAGAGCGGTGAGAAAGAGAAGAGCGGCGGTTACGGCGCGTCGAGTAAATCGAATGTCGCGCGCAATGCTTCCATCGCCGGAGCGAATCAAACGGGGAGAGATAAGAGATGACCTTCAGCGCAAAGAGAATCGTCGCGGCCATCGCCGGGGTCGTCCTGCTCGTCGTAGCCTACGACTGCTTCTACGTCGTCAACGAGACGCAGCAGGGCGTGCTGACCCACTTCGGCAAGATTTCGCCTCCCGTCAGGCAGCCCGGCCTCCACATGAAATGGCCCCGGCCCATATCCAGGGTTTACAAAGTGGACCGGCGCATTCACGCCATGACCGGCCTCACCCAGGAACTGATTACCGAAGATCAGAAGAGCGTTCTCATCGACGGATACCTGCTCTGGCGCGTGCGGGACCCCATTCTCTTCGTCGAGTCCATCCGTACCGGCAAGAGCGCGACGAATCGGCTCAAGGACCTCTACATGTCGAGCAGCGGCATCATCATCTCCAACAAGGCGCGCGACGCCTTCATCGGTCTGGGTCTGGAGCATGAAGACCTGAGCGAGGCGTCTCAGAAGATTCTGGGCCTCATCGCGCCCACCGCGAGGAAGAATTACGGCGTGGAGGTGGTGCGGACCGGAATCGTCGAATACACGCTGCCGGTGGCGAACCGGCCGAGCGTGATTCAGCGGATGATCTCCGAGCGCGCCCGCATCGCCGCCCGCTACCGGAGCGAGGGGGAGGAGACGGCGATCCGCATCGAGGCTCGCGCCATCAACGAGCACGAAAAACTCCTCGCCGACGCCCACGCCGAGGCGACGATCATTCTGGGCAAGGCGGAAGCCGAGGCGATGGCGCTGCTGGGTGCGGCGTACAAGGCGGATCCGGAGTTCTACAAGTTCATCCGCGCCCTCGACAGCTATGATCTGATAATCGACCGGAACACGACTCTCATGCTGCCGGCGGACAACGAATTGTTCAAATACCTCGACAGCAAGGAGATGCCCCGCCAGGACGGGACGGGCCGATGAACGAAGAACATCCAAAGCCGCCGAGCACGCGAATCATATACGCCGTATTCGACTATTTCGGGCGAAATTACAAGAAGATTATCGGCTGTATCATCGCCGTCGGCGTGCTCGGATTCCTGGCGAGCGGCGTCTACGTCGTCAAGAAAGAAGAGCAAGCCGTACGCACCCGCTTCGGGAAAGTGGTCGACGCCGAAATCGGCCCGGGGCTGGGCTACGCCTTCCCGCTCATCGAACGAGCGCACGTTCGCCAGGTCAAGAGGATCGTCGGATACCAGATAGGGAGCAGGCGCGGCGGCACGATCAACTTTACGATACTCTCCGGAGACCTGAACCTCCTCGAAGCGGATGTGGCCGTTCAATACAAGATCAAGAACCTGCGCTCCTACCTCTTTGCGGCCTCCGACCCCCGCACGATGCTCACCATGCTCGTCCGGGAGGGATTGGTGAAGATACTGGGGGAAAACTACATCGACCTGATCTTCACCTCGAACCGCGACGTCATTCAACGGCAGTTGTCCGATATCGTGCGTAAACGCCTCGAATCGCTGGGCGTCGGGGTTGAACTCGTCACGCTGAACATCGTCGAGGTGCGCCCGATCCCCGAGACTCTCCAGGCGTTCCGCGACGTCAACGACGCCATCGCCGAGCGCGAGCAGGTCGTGAGCCGGGCGAACAGCCAGAGGGAAAAACTCCTCGCTCGCACCAAGGGGCAGGCCGAGGCGCTGATTATGAACGCGAAGGCGAACGCCCGCGAACGCCTCGTTCAGGCGCGAGGCAGCGTCAGCGCCTTCAAGGCGTTGCTGGCCGAATACAGGAAGAACCCGAAACAGGTGGCCATCACGCGTTATTGGCAGCGCATGCGCGCGATCTTCACCGAGGCGACCCTGTCGGTGGTGAATCCGGGCAAGGACTCGACCATCGACATCAACATGCTCGACGGCGTGGCCGGGTTCGGCCCGGCGGATGGAGCAGGCCATGCCCGGGCGGAAATGGTGACGCGGATGCCGCATACGTCCGCCGACGGCGATGGGCGGTTGAGCAGGGCAACGATGCCGCCCTACATCCACCAGTTCGAAACCACCCGGTCGGACAAGCCGCTGATGCAAGGCCAGTTCCACAAAAGGCGCTCGGAGCGCGATCACGCGCGGGTGGCCAATCCCCGCTCTCTCATATTCGATACCCCCTCCATATTCTCCCATCGCCACGGCGCGCGCGGCCGCAGGGGACTCGGAAACCGGGCGGACCAGAGGCCGATGACGGAGAAGATGCTCGGAGCGGGCGGGAACAACCATGGGCGTAAGACGGGAAAATAAGATGATGGATCGACTGCTCGGAACGCTTCGGACGGCGCCCTTTCTGGCGCTGGCGCTGCTGCTGGCCCCGTCGTTCTCGTCGGCGGCGCCGGGCGTGAGTGCGGAGGCGGTGGTTTTCGGCCAGACCGTCAGCATCTCGGGGCCGGCCAGGCGCGCGGGTTTGCTCTTCCAGAGCGGCCTCCACGCGGCGCTCGATGAGCGCAACGCCCGCGGGGGCGTAGGCGGGAGGGTGTTGAAGTTGATTTCGCTCGACGACGGATATGAGCCGCAAAGAGCCGCGGCGAACGCGAAGAGGTTCGCCGCCGAAAACGACGTGCTCGCCTTGATCGGCGGAACGGGAACCCCTACGACGAAGCGCGCCGCGCCGGTGCTGCGAAACGCCGGTATCCCGTTGGTGGGCGTCCTGAGCGGCGCCGACTTTCTGCGCGACGCCAAGCGGTATCCCAACCTCGTCCACCTGAGGGCGAGCTATTCCCAGGAGGTCCGCGCCTTGGTGGACCACATCGTTCGTTACCATGGGAAGAAGCGCTTCGGCATCATCTATCAGGACGACGCTTTCGGGCGCTCCATATTGAAGAGCTACCGGGCGGCGCTCGCCGCGCACAAACTTCGCGTACTGGCGAAAGCGAGTTTTTCGCGCAACACCCATGCCGTTCACGCGGGCCTTTTCGTCCTGCAAAAAGCCGATCTCGACGTCTTGATGATCGGCGGGACGGGTGCGGCGAGCGCTGAGATCATCAATCTCGCGAACGACCTGGGATACGGTTACATCATGACGATTCTGTCCATCGCCCAATCCGAGAGTTTGAGGCGGAGGCTGAAAGCGCCGAGCGGCAAAATCATGATGAGCGAGGTGCTGCCGGACGCGAACGACGCGAGCAGAAAAATCGTCAGAAGTTACCAGCGCGCCATGCTGGCGAGAGCGGAGGAGAAGCGCAACGGCTCCGTTCAGCCCGCCTTCAGCCAGTTGTCTCTGGAGGGCTACATTCTCGGGCGCTTCGTCATCGCCGTGCTGGAACGCACGGGCGGGGAAGTTACGCGGGAGAGATTCCTGCGGCAGGCTTTGGCCGCCGGCGCAATACTCATCGACGACTGGACCGTTGAATTCAAGCCCGGGACCAACTTCGGCTCGAGATACGTCAGGATGACCGAATCTCGGGAGCTGCGGCGATCCCACGAAAGGAGAAGGCGGCCTTGAAAAAGGTAGATGAGTTTTCCACCGAAGAAGTCGGAGAGGAGTGGCTGCGCGAACTCTACAAGGTCATCGCCCTGCGGCGCGGGACCATGTTCCGGCTGATCACCGAGTCGGGGCGCATGCTGCTCTACGGCAATGCGGGCGGCACCGCGTTGATCATCGGGTTCATGAGCAATAACGCGAAGGCTGAGAATGCGTTCTACCACTGGATGCTCCTGCTGGCTCTGGTCGTTTTCGGAACCGGCGTTCTCATGGCGGCTCTTACCCTCGTTCTGGTGACCCTGGTCTCGGTGAAAGAGGCCCACGGGGCGGAAGACGGGCTCAAGCAGTTCGTCGACGGCAATCTGGATCGCACGAAGGTGCTCTTCACGGTGAACAGCGAGACGTTTCGCCTCGCGGACTACACCACGGTGGCCGGCACCGCCAGCGCCGCGTGTTTCATGATCGGCGGACTGGTAAGCCTCTTCCTGTTGATTCTCTTCTTCTAGTTTCCGATCGTCATCAGCCGCAGACGCCTGCGGTTGACCCTGCCGAACGGGTGGCCGTGGTCGACCGATCTGTATGTCGCGCGGGCCAATCCCGATATTGCCTTGCAAAGCGACTCGACGGGGGTCGGCGGGGTCAGTCCTGGTCGAGTCTGCCCGCGGCGGGCTGGACGGCCACGTCCATGGCGTTCAGGAACGCCCGCCCGATCAAGTCCATCATCCGCACCAGTTCGAGCCGCGGCGCAGCCCGGGCCGCCTCGTCCGGGGACAACAGCGGGCCGATGAGGCCGCAGCCGTCCGCGAGGGTGATGATGACGATATCCTCAGGGTCGGGAATCACTTCACTCAATAGCACTGTTCTGATCCGCTCCACCAACGCACGCTCGACCTTCTCGTCCGCGACCAGGTAGCGTTTCGACCCGAATATCCACAGGAAGCGGTCATCCTTCAGCTCCAGGACCCCGTTCCCGATCAGCCGCTCCAATGCGGTTTCGCGGATTTCGTCGGCGTGCCGGGTGGCGTGATCCACCCAGTAGAGGGCGTTATGGGTCGTTTCCGCCCGCGCAATCTCCGCGAGCATCGGATCGAGCAGAGGGTCGCCGACCGGCGTCGAATCGGTGAGGAACAACCCGTCGGCGTCGGTGTCGATTCGGTTCTCGAGCGCGAGATCCATCAACACGGCGGCGCCGAGCGCGGCCCGCACCAGCCATTCCGCCGCCCTCGAGAGCGTTCCGTCCTCGGCGCGTAGCAGGAGCAGGAATTCTTCGGCGAATCTCATGGCCCGGCGCTCCCGCCCAAGATCAGGCTCAGGATGGAGTAGAAGAACACCGCGAGCGCGGCCCCGGCGGGAAGCGTCACAACCCAGGACACGAAGATCGTGCGCACCACGCCGAAGTCGAGGGCGCCCACGCCACGGGCCAGCCCGACTCCGATCACCGCGCCCACGAGCGTCTGCGTCGTCGAAACCGGCAGCCCCGTACCGCTCGCCACCACCACCGTCGATGCGGCGGCGAATTCGGCGGCGAACCCGCGGCTCGGGGTGAGCTCCGTGATCTTCCTCCCGATCGTCGCCATCACCCGGTACCCGAACGTCGCCAGGCCGACGACGATGCCGAAGGCGCCGACCAGCAGGAGCCAGGGCGGAACCGCCGACTTCGAGGCGACCGCGCCGGTCGTCACCACGGCGATGATTGCGGCCAGCGGTCCGATGGCGTTGGCGACGTCGTTGGAGCCGTGGGCGAACGCCATACCCGACGCGGTGACGATCATCAGGATTCCGAATGCCCGCTCGACGTTGGCGAAGCGCGACCCTCCCCCCGAGTGAGAATCGCCGCTCTCGAAGCTCATGCGATTGATGACGGCGCGGCCGGCGCACGCGATGGCGGCGGCAAACAGCACCGAATAGAAGATCGCCAGGGGTGTACCCAGATCAAGGCCGACGTGCTTCAAGCCCTTGACGAACGTCACGACCGAGGTGATGAGCACCGCGGCGAAGATGTAGACCGGCACATAACGGCGCGCGTACTTTGCAGGATCGTCTTTATTGAAGATCAGCCACTGCACGCTCAGAACCAGCAGAAACGAGATCGTTCCGGCGAGGATGGGCGTGACGACCCAGCTCGCGACAATCTTCGCCACGCCCCACCAGCGGACGGCCTCGAACCCGACCGCCACCACCGCGAATCCGATGATCGCGCCGACAATCGAGTGCGTGGTCGAGACGGGCCAGCCGAATCTGGAAGCGACCGTCAGCCAGACGGCGGCCGCCAGGAGCGCCGACAACATGCCGATGACGAGCAGGTCCGAATCCTGACCGAGCGCATCCGCGTCGATGATGCCCTTGCGGATCGTCGAGGTCACTTCACCGCCGGCCAGAAACGCCCCGAGGAACTCGAATACGCCCGCGATCACGATGGCGGCGCCTACCGTGATGGCCCCCGACCCGACCGACGTTCCCATCGAATTTGCGACGTCGTTGGCGCCGATCCCCCAGGCCATATAGAGACCGGAGCAGACGGCAACGATCAGAATGACAGTGAGGTTCGCTTCCACGAAATATCCTTTCTTGGGCGTTGCAGAAACGACGAACCCATCGTCAGAGTCGCCATCACCCGTTCCGCCGATGAAGCTCTTGGCTTCATTAACCGACCACAACGATTAACCGGTGGGAATGTTAGCACACAGACGGATTGCTTCACCATTTTTTTCTAGGTCGGCGGAGCGAAGCCGGACGGGCGGCTTGGGGGGACGATTGCCACCGGTGCCGACGACGTGTGGGCGTTCAGATTCCTCGACGGCGACGAGACTCTGCTCAGGCGGTTCGAGGCGGTGGACGGGTACGACCATCGCTTCTTAATCGCTTGGCAATCTATCCCGCAATGGCCGTCAAACCCGCCCCCCTCCTTAGTCGGGTTTCATCACTCGGTATTTCCGAAAAATTCTATAAATTCACGGGGCTTTTCGCGTGTTTACTGAGGCTAGGCAAAATACAACTGATGTGAAATCTCTGTAGTTTATTGAAATTATTGCGGGTGTTGGTTTTTTTAACTTCGTTCGAGATTTACATATCTACAATACGTATTCAAACGGAAAGCGGACGAATTTTAACTCCAGCGTAGCCCTGCGCGTTCCTGTCGGAGTACTGTTGGGTAGTCTTCCAAAGTCCGGCTCGCAACGGCTTGTTTGCGGTAATGTTCCAGTGCCCCGCAACTCAGGTTCAGGAACCACCGATCCATACTTCTTCGCGGCGCCCGGTTCTCGCCTACGGCGCTGTCCCTGTTTTGGAGCGTCCAGACGACGCGCACGGCAATGTTCGGCGAGAAAAGTAGAGTCCGTAATTTTTTCCGCTGGAAGATAGCCGCCGGAGCATACGTCACATCGGCCCGCCGCACAGTAAGAAACGCCGGCCGGTATTGGGGATGACGATGCCGCTTCAGGCCGCCGGCTTTCCTCCGCCTCTCGCATATCGATTGCGATGACGGTTTCTTCCGGGCCGGCCGGTCTTGAGTTCAAGTCTGCTACGGGGCTTCCGGGTTCTGCCTTCAGGTCTGCGCCTGCCGCGCTGATCCGGCGGGGCCGGCCTGGGATCGACCGGAGCGGGTTCGTCACCAATCACCGTCAGCCGGCTCTCGATCAGTTTTTCGATATCGCTCAGATAAGCCCGCTCGCTCGGATCGCAAAAGGCAATCGCCGCACCGCACGCACCGGCCCGCGCTGTCCGCCCGATTCGGTGGACATAATTTTCCGGCTCATTGGGGAGTTCGTAATTGATGACATGGCTGACGGAATCCACATCGATGCCGCGGGCCGCGATATCGGTCGCCACCAGGACCCGCGCCTGACCGTCGCGGAAACGCTTGAGAGCGCGCTGGCGGGAGCCCTGTGATTTGTTGCCGTGGATCGCCTCGGCTACGACGCCGCTTTTGCCGAGCCGTTCTGCGACACGATTGGCATGGTGCTTGGTGCGCGTAAAGACAATCACTCGCGACATGGCGGGATCCTTGAGGATGGTGTCAAGCAAAACCCGCTTTCCGGCGGTGGTGACGTGATAAATACTCTGCTCGATACGATCGATCGGCGTCGCCTGGGGCGTCACCTCCACCCGCACCGGATCGGTCAGGATCTCGGCCGACAGCCGGAAAATTTCGCTGGGCATGGTTGCGGCAAAAAGCAACGACTGGCGTGACCTGGGTATCGCCGCCATGATCTTGCGGACATCGTGCACAAAACCCATATCGAGCATCCGGTCGGCTTCATCGAGTACCAGGAATTCGATCGCATTGAGCCGGATATGGCGCTGCTCCATGAGATCGAGCAGCCGCCCGGGCGTTGCAATTAGAATGTCGAGCCCACGAACCAGCGCAGAGACCTGCGGCTTCTGGCTAACACCACCGAAGATCACGGTCTGACGAAGCGCGAGGTTTTTGCCGTAGGCGCGGAATTCCTCACCGATTTGGATAGCAAGCTCGCGGGTCGGCGCCAGGACCAGGGCGCGCGGTCTGCGGGCAGCCTTGTTGGCGCCGTTGTGACTGCGGTTTTTGAAATTGTTGCGCTTGTTACGGGTGACGCTCTCGTCGCCATGTGGCCGCGACAAACGCTGAAGAATGGGCAGCGCAAAAGCCGCGGTTTTGCCGGTGCCTGTCTGGGCAATACCCAGCATGTCACGACCGGCGAGAAGCTCCGGGATGGCGCGCGCCTGAATAGGCGTTGGGGTTACGTGGTTTCTGCCGGTCAACGCACGCTGTATCGGATCGGCCAAACCGAGTTCCGAGAATTTACGAATAGCCACTTAAGTATCCTAAATGCGCCATATGGCGCGGCAAACGTCAATGACGCTGCCGAAGCCTGACGAGTCGCCCTTACCGGGCGCGGCCAGCAGGAGAAGATTTTTGGATTATTGTTCCCGGGACATGGTGCCGCCCATGGGCGGCGCTTCGCGCAATCGCGAGACAATCTGCGGCGGGAATATGAGCCATAAGACCGGACAAGTCAAGCACATCAATTTATTGGGTCCTGCAATGTGGCTAGTCGCAGCACGCCGACGAATTCTTTCAGCAGCGTGATTGCCGCCCCCGCGCCGTGGATAGAAGGGACGAATTTGTGGGACCGTTTGCGATCTGATCATTGTCTCGGACCCAATGGCATCCTGGCTGAGATAGACGCCGAGGGAACAGACGAGCCTATCATTGCTATCGCTTCAACCGTACCGGCGAGCTTTGTCCAATCCTTGCCGGCGCGTGCGCATGCGCTGGGCAAACGCGTGACCTTTTTCGATATTCCCGTGACTGGCGCTGAGAAGACCGCCGATGAGGTAACGCTTCTGATGCATGGTGGCGGTGAAAAAGCTGTTTTCGATCGCTGCCGACCGGCCATGGACGCCGTCGCCCGTGAATTTCTGCACGTTGGCGATCTGGCTGCCGGGCAGGTTACCAAGTTAGCAATCGATCAGATTCTGTGGATATGTGTATCCGCCCATTTCATTCTGGCTGTGTCGGTGCAGAATCGGCGTTCCCGTAGCCTTCTTGTAAGTCAATACCCCGGTTCCAGGCTCTGTAAAGCAGTTCCTCCCTATTCTGTCGGAACTGACCTCATCAGCCGCGTTATACCCTCGTCTTGTATGGCCACTGTTCGATTCCTTCCTCTTCGGGCGGAATCGACCTCATCCTTAGTAGGCGCGTAAGCGCCGCATCGAAAGTTTGACCCGACCGATGAGAGAGGGTCAAAAGGCGCATCTCTCCGCCGGGCTCAGGAATGCAGTTCCTCCTTTTTCAGTCGGAACTGACCTTCGATACGCGGCTTCGCCGCTACTCAGGGTGAGCCGGAGGGGCGGGTTGCTCAGGGGGAGGGAGATATTATGTGCCGGGGCGGTGAATGCGCCACAGGCATTTTCCCTTGTGGGACTTTTTCAACAACCCCGAAGAACGAATGTTTGGTCCTCTCTCTCCGCCAGTTCCATACGCTGAATCACAAAATGTAGACTTTTTCAACAACCCCTCCTCGGTCGGAATTGCCCCCCTGACAAGGGGAGGGAGGGGGGGTTGCTCTTTGGACAAAGGCATTTTCAACAACCCTTGTCCAGCCGGTTTCGGCGCCGGAACGACGGACCGGATGGAATCTACAACTCGATCACGTCCATCGCCTCGGGCGTGAGGATCCGCGGGCCGCTCTCCTCCACGATCACCTGCGGACCGAATACCATGAATATCCTGTCCTCGTGCGCGGCCTTGATTTCGACGGCCAGGCACATCCCCGCCTCGACCTCGAAATCCGCCAGAAAGCCGTACCGCTCCCCCGCCAGTTCGCGCCATTCGGGGTTCTCAGACAAACTCCCTTCCACGAACGGCTCGCGCCACGGGAATTTTCGAGGAATTTCGCCCGCGCATATCGTCGTCATGGGCGGCTCGATGCCGTCGATCCCCACCCCGTGCACCTGGGGAATCTCGTGGTAGTACCCGGCTTTTAAGATCGCCTCGTTCGATGCGCGGTCCACCTCGCTCCACGGCGTGCCGGGCTTGAGCGCGGCGAGCGCGGCGTGCAGGCTCTCGCGCACCGCTTCGCGCAGGGGTTTATATTCCTCATCCATCGGGCCCAGCGACATCGAGGTGTGCGGATGGCTCCAGTAGCCCCCGTAGCGCGCGTAATAGCCGATGCACATCATGTCGCCCGTGCGCAGAATCCTGTCCGTGGGCCTCCGGTTCACCGGATAGCCCTTCCCCGAACACATGATGAGCCAGCTGTCGCGCCCCGGTTCCGCCCCCGCGCGCAGGCTCGCGCCGAACAGCGCCGCGTACACCTCGCTCTCCCGCACGCCGGGGCGGCAGCAGCCGAGCACGGCGTCTATCTCGATGTTCACCATCTCGGCGGCCTTTTCGAGCATCGCGACCTCCTCAGCGCTCTTTATAATCCGAAGGCGCGTGAGGATGTCCGAAGCGTCCGCGAACTCGGCATCCGGCAGAAGACGCTTCAGGTTCTGGTACGTCATGTAGGGAATCGAGCCCTCGGAACCATACCCCCCGCCGATCAGGCCGACGATGCCGATTCGCCCGCTCTCATACCCGAGTTCCCTGATGGCGTCGGCCGCCACGATGCTCACCTTCCCCTCGTGCCCCCGGTAGCGCACCCCCTCGAAGCACGATTCGGTGTACCACTTGCCCCAGTTCTGCAGGAGCCAGAAGGTGACGGGCGCGCCGTTCCGGGGAAACACCATGCTGCGCTCCCCGTAATCGCCCCCGTCGAGCCAGCGGGTGTCGCCGTTGCCGTTCGAGCCGCGCCCGATGACGATGAGGCAGTCGAGCCCGCGCGCATCCATCGCGTCGCGCACCGCGTTCCACCGCCTGTCGCGCTCCTCACTGGAAAACGCAGCCGCCGCATCGCCCGTACGCCCGTCTCTGGGGAAAAACCTGGGGTCCGTTACCATGAAGTTCTCCTGAAATTATCAATTCGAATGGGGATCATAAATTCAATTTGCCGATTTCTTCTTGGCCGATTCATAAAGAACCCGGCAGATCAATTCATCGTTCCTTCTCCAATACCACTTCCTGATTCTGGGGTTTTTCTCAAACTTTCCCTTCCCAGGGTTGTTGAAAAAGTCCCCCTCGGGGCATTAACCCCCCCTACCCCCCCTTGTCAGGGGGGCAAGAAAAACAAAGCCCCCTCTGCCCGGCGGGAATGCATCGCCTTTTTATACCCCCCTGACAAGGGGGGGGTAGGGGGGGGGTGCTTTTCCAGTCGAAAGGGGCAGCCCCTCTTCCCCTTAAAAGTCCACCTCGCTCGAAGTTGACCACCGCCGTCATTCCGGCGAAAGCCGGAATGACGATCAAAAACCCGCCCCCCCCCGCAGGGAAAGGTCGTTACCTGTCCTCACGGACTCCCCTTGCGGAAAGCCAACCAACCCCTCCCTTCCCGGTCGGGATCGACTCCATCATTCCCCCCGTTTCTCCCCCGCGCGACTGGACGCCGACGCTCGGAATCATTTAGCCTTGAACGTCATTTACCCTCACTATAACGGATGAACCGGCGGCGGAAAATGAGTGACGTGGAATTCGCCTGTATCGACTGCGGGGAGAAGTACCCCCCGAGTGAACCCCGCTGGCGGTGCGATTGCGGCGGACCGCTGGAGGTGGCGCCGAACGCCGTCTTCACCCGCGAGTCCCTCGGAAAACGCCCCGCCACCCTGTGGCGATATAGAGAAGCGATTCCTGTCGAGAAGGATGAGAACGTCGTCAGCATGGACGAGGGTATGACGCCGCTCGTCCCCCTCGTTTTCTCGGGCATGGAAATCCTCTGCAAGCTCGATTTCCTCTTCCCCACCGGCTCGTTCAAGGATCGCGGCGCCACCGTGCTCATGAGCAAGATGAAGGAGTGGGACCTCGCGCAGGTGCTCATGGATTCTTCGGGCAACGCCGCCGCCGCCGTCGCAGCCTACGCGGCGCGCGCCGGAATCGAATGCGACATCTACGCGCCCGCCTCCACCTCCGCGGCCAAGTGCGCGCAAATCACCGCCTACGGCGCGAACCTCAAAAAAATCCCAGGCCCCCGGGCCGCATCCACCGCCGTCGCTATGGAAGCGGCCAAGGAGCGCTTCTACGCCTCCCATTTCTGGAACCCCTGGTTCAACCACGGCACAAAGACCTGGGCGTTCGAGGTATGGGAGCAACTGGGCATGCGCGCGCCGGACGCCGTGGTCGCCCCCGCCGGGCACGGCTCGGCCCTACTCGGCGCTTTCTTAGGCTTTTCCGAACTCTTACGCGCCGGTTATATCGACGAACTGCCTAAAATCTTCGCGGCCCAGGCGGCGAATTGCGCGCCGATGGTGCGGATGTGGGAGGAAAACCTGGAAGCCGTGCCGGAAATCACGCCTGATGACACGCTCGCGGAAGGCATCTCCATCGCCGCGCCCGTCCGCTGGAAGCAGATGCGAGACGCCGTCCGCGAGAGCGGGGGATGCTTCATCGGGGTTGCCGACGAAACCATCCCTCCCCTCCTCCGGGATTTCGGCGCGAAAGGCATCCTGATGGAGCCGACGAGCGCCGTCGCGTTCGCGGCACTCGCTCTTTTGAAGGAGCAAGGGAAGGTCAAGCAGTCCGACATCGTGGTCGTTCCCGTGACGGGCCACGGCTTGAAGGCCGCCGACAAGCTCGAAAAGATCATGAGCACCTGATGGATTTTCGACGCACCGAAAAAACCTGGGGGGCGTATTTCCGCCAGGGGGCGAAACATTGCACCCAGGCGCCCGGCATCGGGCTTTTCGCCGCCATGTCGGGCTTCGGCGCGCTCGCCAAGGATAGCGGCGTCTCGCTCCTGATCGCGCTGGGCATGACGGGCGGCATGTGGAGCACGCCGGGCCAGGTGGCCTTCGTGGAGCTTTTCGCCACAGGCGTCGGGGGTGTCGCGCTCATCGCCTCGGTCACCATCGCCAACGTGCGGATGTTTCCGCTCACCATCGCCACCATGCCCTTGCTGCGGAAACGGCCGGGCGTAGAGACCGCGCATTTCTGGATGGCCCACGTCAACTCGGTCACCTCTTTCGTCCAGGTCGTCGAGATGTGCCGCCACGTCCAGGAGAAGCGCCTGCGCACGGCTTATTTCTTCGGCTTCACGACCGCCTGCATGTCCATGGGGCTTCTGGGTACCGCGTTCGGCTACACGATGGCCTCCAGGATGCCCGGCCTCATCGCGCGGACGCTCATGCTCATCACGCCGCTCTTCATGCTGCTGCTGGCCGCCCGGAGCAATCAGCGTTCAGTCCTGACCTCGGTGGTGCTCGGCTGCGTTCTCGTGCCGCTGGGGTATACGGTCTCCACCGACTGGGGGCTCCTCACGGGCGGCGTCCTGGCCGGAACGCTTGCCTTCGGGTTCGGGAGAATGAGGAAGAAGGATGCCTGACGCCGCGATTTTATTGGGAATCGCCATCGTCTGTACGTATTCGTGGCGGTGGATGGGGGTGCTCATCGCGGGCCGGATTGAGGACGACAGCCCCATCTTCGAGTGGGTGACCTGCGTGGCCTACGCCATCGCCACCGGCCTGATGATGAAGATCATCCTGCTGCCCGGCGGCGCGCTCGCGGAATCACACCTCATCGACCGCCTCGCGGGGCTGGCGGTCTGCGTGGGCGTCTTCTATGCTGCGGGAAAAAACCTGCTCGCGGGCCTCGGCGCGGGCGTGTGCGCATTCATGCTGTTTCCGGGCTTGCGAAGCATTTTGTTCTAGTCGAACCCACACGAGAGGAGAATAGCTATGGAGGCCGCCGAAACCCCCTGGGCGCATGAGAAAAGCTGGCGCGAGGTGCGCGATTACCTGGATTCGGGAAACGATATGGCGATTCTGCCCGTGGGAAGCGTGGAGCAGCACGGCCCGCACATGCCCATGGGCCACGACGCGCTCGCCGCCCACCACGTCGCACAGGACGCGGGGCAGCGGGCGGGCGTTCTGGTCTACCCCACCCTCTGGTACGGCTGGACCAACAACCACATGGCGCTTACGGGCACGGTAACGCTGAGACCCGAGACCTTGACCGCAGTCGTGACCGACATCATGAGCAGCCTCCTCTACCACGGTTTCAACCGGGTGATCCTGGTGAACGGGCACAGGCGGGCCAACCTCGCGCCGCTCGAGATCGCCGTCAACCAGATGCGGCAGAAGACAGGCGCTGCGCTCGCCATCGTGGACGTCGGCATCATCGCCTTCGACAGGATAGCGGATATCAGGACCACGCCCCCCGGCGGACAGGGCCACGCATGCGAACTGGAAGCCTCGCACGCATTGCACATGTATCCCCACCTGGTCGACATGGAAAAAGCTGAGCCTAAGAACTCGAACCCGAATCCTGAGTGGATGACGGGGCACCATATTTCGGATCCGGCGGTGGACGCGCCGCGCTTTTTCTACCCCAAGACGGTGAGCGAATACCGGGCCGAGATCGGCGATCAGGGACAATCCGGCGACCCGACGCAGGCCACCCCGGAGAAAGGGCGCGCCTTCCACGAGGCCGTGGTGGAACGTCTCATCGGCGTCATCGAGTACATCAAAGCCAGGGAGGTTAACGTCCACCACCGCACAGCGCCATTCGAGGATTGAGGAGCGTTTACCCGTAAACTTCTTCATTGATAGGGGCTGTTGAATAAGTCCTGATTTTGTGATTCGGCGTATGGAGCCAACCCGGGAGGGAAGTCCGTAGGGGCGGGCCCCTGTGCCCGCCCTGCCTTCTGTGGTTGTCCCTTTCAGGACATTGGACAGGCACGGGGGCCTGTCCCTACAGTCCTCGTGATATTATTTGTCATTCCGGTGTCGGAACCGACCGAGGGGGGAGAGTTCGACAGAATCCATTTGCGGGTGCGGGTGAATGAACGGCGGCATTTCATTCCCCGCCGATGTGCGGGAACCCTGACGAAAGGCAAAAGACGAAAAATGTATTCCGGCTTTCGCCGGAATGACGGCATGTGGACGGAGTCCGCGGACATGAGGAAGGGTTGCATGGGCGGCCCCATATGTCATACGTGTTTCATCATTGAATTTTCGGGGTGTAGGGGTCGCATAAATGCGACCCGCATTACGGACGGCGGAGGGCCGCATATATGCGGCCCCTACAGTGGAATCCCGACAGACCTGCAAAGGGTTCTTCAATTATTACCAATACGGGAGAATGAGATTGCCGAGAAAAAAACCGAGTAACTCCTTCATGGGCTACAAACGACCGAGCGGCCCGCCGGGCGCGCGGAACCACCTCGTCGTCGTGAGCGCGATGGACAACGCCAACCCCCTCGCGCGGCGGATCGGGAAACTCGTGCGCGAGGCCGTCATCGTGAACACGACTTTCGGCAGAAACCTCTTCGGCGAGGACGAGAGGCAGCACTACCGGGTGATGGGCCGCACGGCGGGCCACCCGAACGTGGGCGCGGCCATCGTCGTGAGCCTGGAGCCCAAGAGCGCGCAGGACCTGGCCGACGTGGCGGCTGCGGCATCGCCCTGGATGCCCATCGAGACCTTAACCATCCACGAGACGGGCGGCACGCTGCAGACGGCGAGCCGGGGGGTGGAAATCGCCCAGAAGCTCTACCGCCACCTGAGCGCGGCGAGGCGGCAAAGGTGCGATCTCTCCGAAGTCACCCTGGGCACGGAATGCGGCGGCTCGGACACCACGAGCGGGCTGGTGGCGAACCCGGTCACGGGCGTTCTGGCGGACAGGATCGTGGACGCAGGCGGCGTCGTGCTGTTTTCCGAGACCATGGAGATCGTCGGCGCGGAGCATCTTCTCGCAAAGCGGGCGGCGAGTCCGAAGGTGCGCAGGAAGCTGCTGGGGGCTGTGAAGCGCACGATGGACTACGCCCACGAGATGGGGATGGACATCATCGGCTGCAATCCGACCGAGGACAACATCCAGGGCGGTCTCTCCTCGATTGAAGAAAAAAGCCTGGGTGCGGTGAAAAAAGCAGGTACGCGCGATATCGCCGACGTCATCGTTCCCGGCGAAATTACGAAAGAGCGCGGCTGCGTTTTCCTGGACGCGCCGAGCGCAGGCGTGGAGAACGTCACCGCGCTGGCCGCGTGCGGGTCGCAGGCCATCGTCTTCAACACGGGGAACGGAAACCCCATCGGGCACCCCGTCTCCCCCACCATCAAGGTGACGGCGAACCCCCGGACGGCGGCGGGCATGGCGGAGAACACCGATCTCGACATCAGCGGCGTCATGCGCGGCGAGATTTCCAGGGATCAAGCCGTGGACCTCCTGCACGAGGAGTTGACGGCCGTCCTGAGCGGCAAGCGAACGCGGGCGGAAATTCTGGAGGAAACCGAAATCACCGTAAGCCGCCTGGCGCTGAACTTATAGGGGAATTGTTTACATGACCGAAGGATGCAATCACTCCCCCCTTCGAGGGTCAAACGCGACCAATGCGGGAGCGTTTACCGACTGATGAAGGAGGAATTCTCCCGACCAATGAGGGAAGGATTGCAACACGCGTAGTATTGACAATCACTCCCCCCTTGAGGGGGAGTCGGTGAAGTCGAGCGATTTGTGCGAAGACTGAACCGGTGGGGGGTAAAATGCGTTTTATTGCCATTCCGAATCATACCCCCTACCAGTTCACTTTCGGGCTTACGCCCTCAGTTCACTGTCTGGCTTTCCCCTCGGGAAGCCAGACCCTCAAGGGGGGGGAGTGAACTTCAAAGGCGTTCACGCAACCCAAATTCGCTTGCCGGAACTTTTTCATCAGCCCCCTCAAGGGGGGAGTGATAATTGATAGGAAATCATAAATTCAACCGGCGGATTTTTACGAACTGCCCATCAAGAAGAAATCATCAACTAATGTATTTCAGTCCCATTTGAAAGGAGTGTTTCATGAGTAACGCCATCACCCCCGTTCCCGTGGATGGGGACTACGTCGTAAACCTCGCACAGGAACTGATCCGCATACCGGCGGAAAACCCGCCCGGCGACTGCTCGGACATGGCCGAACGCATCCTCGCTGAGCTCAAAGCCATCGGCGTAGGTGATATCACCACTTATGAATACGAATCGGGAATGCCCAACTTCATCATCCGCATGGGAGACGGCGGTCCGAGCGGTCATTTCGTCATCGGCGGCCATATGGACACCGTGCCCGTCCATCCCGAAGAAGTGGACGCCTGGGAGGTTCCTCCCTTCAGCGGCGAACTCATAAACGGCGAAATCTGGGGGCGCGGCGCCGCCGACATGAAGGGCGCGCTGGCGTCCACCATCGGCGCGCTTAAAGCGCTCAAGGACGAGAACATCACCATAAACGGAACGCTCACCTGGGTCCTGCTCTCAGACGGCGAGAAGGGCGATTACTACGGCGCGCAATCGCTGGTGAACAACGGCGTTTTCAGGGAATTGGGCGGCGACATGGTCCTCTACACCGAATCGACGGGCAACAACATCATCCGCTCCTTCAAGGGGCGGGTGTTCTTCGAGGTCAAGGTGCGGGGACGCTCCGTCCACGTGAGCGTGCCCGAGAAGGGGGTCAACGCCATCGAGAAGATGGCCAGGATCATCGACGCCTTCAAGGCCGAGCGCATCGCCCCGCCGCCCCACCCCTTCCTGGGGCCGGGCACCCTCGCCTTCTCCACAATCAACGGAGGCTCCGCGGTGAACGTCGTGGGCGGGCGGTGCAGCGCCACCTTCGACGTGCGCATGCTGCCGGGGCAGACGTCCGCCGGCGTCAAGGAAAAGCTCGAGGGCATTCTCGCGGAACTCGCGGCGGATGACCCCGAGTTCGAGGCGTCGGTGGAGATCATGCCGAGCGGCGCGCGCGAGGTGACGGAAGTCGCCGAGGATGAGCCCGTCGTGCAGCTCATGGAGCGCGTCGTGCCCGCCGTGCGCGGTACGCCGAACGAGTTTCTCCCCGGCATCGAGTCCCCCGGCGCGCTCAGGCTCTTCATCGAGAACGGGATACCGGGCGTCTTCTTCGGCCCCGGCGAGTTCATCTCCGAAGCCCATCTGCCGAACGAGCGCGTGCCCGCGCAGAACCTGGTCGACGCCGCCGGCATGTTCGCCACCGCCGCAGTGGCGCATTGCGGCGGAGGTTAGAGAGGCCCGGGGAGGCCGGGCGTCCGCGCGAATACCGGTACGCGTCTACGCGCACAGGAATTCTAGCTTGAAGCTGACTTTTCCAAGGAGTTCCACACGGTGGGGCTCGGTGGGCCGGATGACGCCGTAATCGCCTGTTTCCAGGCGGCGGTTCCGCTCGGGCAAACCCGGAACGACATAGTCGAGGCAGCCTTCGAGAACCACGATACGCGCCCATACGCCCGGCTTCGTGTCGTGCAGGGTCAGGAGTCTTTCAGGAACGGTCTTCTCTGTGAAGACTTCGCTCTCGAAGTACTTGACGAGCCCATCTGGAACACTCTCATTCATAGTGAACCCTCCTTTCCGGTAATGCGTGACGCGCCAACCCCGGCGGCACGGAACATGGGCGCGAGGATGAATGCCGCATCATTGCTCACGCCACCGGATGCCCGGAACCGCTCGCGCCGAACATGGCGATCTGCAGCCCTCGTCCGATCTGCCTGGCGTGGCCCATGAAATAGGCGGCCGCCTCCGGCGTCGGCGCCGTGTCCTGCAGGGTTTCCTCGAACAGTTCGAGCCATTCGTCGAAATGCCGGGGCCGGACCTCCACGAGTTTCTTGTGGGCCGGAATCGGTTCTCCCGAGTAGCGCCCGGCGCCCAAGGCCACCGTCGCCCAGAAATCCTTCATCTTCTCGAGGTGAAGCCCCCACCTGTCGCCGATGGCTTCATCGAAAATCGGCCCGAGGAGCCGGTCTTCCCGGATGCGGCTGTAGAAGGTATTCACGAGCTCGGAGACGTACGCCTCTTCGACCCCCATCGCGGCGGCTTTCGCCTGGATTCCGGCCCGGCGTTCTCCCACGATCTTGAGATGCGTCGTGTTCATGCGGCGTCTCCGACAAGCAAGGCGAGCAGTCCGGGGTTGCGTTTCACCAGGTCGTGGATGGTGTAGCGATCGAGAACGGTGAAAAAGGCTTCCTGCGCCTCGGCCAGAACGCTCTTGAGCCGGCAGTGCGGCTTAACCAGGCACTTTCCGCTTCCGCCCGGAAAACACTCGACGAGTGCGCTGCCTTGTTCGGTGTGCCTCGCCACTGTCCCGACGGAGATATCCTCCGCCGGCTTGGCGAGCCTCAGGCCGCCGCTTCGGCCGCGGATCGTTTCGATGAACCCCGCGCGGCCCAGCCTGTGCGCGACCTTCACCAGATGGTTCTTTGATATCCCGTATCGCTCCGCAATCTCGTGGATCGTCACCAGGCCATCAGTACGGCAAGCCAGTTGCATCATCATCCTGAGTGCATAGTCTGTCTGAACGGTGAGCCTCATCGAGTGTCCCTCCCGATTAAGATGTATATTATATACATCTTTTATGTTAACTGCGCAACCCGAGATGAAAGCATAACGGATACCTGTTTTCACCTTCTAGCAGGCGGAGGTAGCGGACAGTCCCCCTGTGCCTGTCCGGCTACAAAACCATCGCACCCCCACGCTCGGCAATCGCTCCCTCTTCGGTCGCAAATAACAAACAAAAACCGGGGGAGCGTCGCGCACTCCCCCGGTCGGCTCACTTTCGGCCTTGCTCTAATACCCTTCGTCGATCACTTCTTTGAGCTGCGTGCAGCCCGCCACGAGCGCCGTCATCCCGCAGGGGGGCAGCATGCACTCGAGGGCCTCCGTCGCCTCCTCAACGGTCGCGCCGAGCTGCAGCGCTTTCTTCAAGTGGTTCTTGATGCCCTCGGTATCAGAGGGGTTGCGCGAGGCGCTCGCCACCGCGATGAAGAGCTCCTTGTATTTCTCATGAAACGGGCCCTGTTTCTTCATGATGTGGTTTTTGAGGTTCTCGTAGTTCTCCAATAGCTCCGGGTCCACCTCGCACAGGAGTTCATACGCCGGGTAGATAAACCCGCGCGCCGCCTTCATCTCCTCGTACAAGGCCCTGCCCCGCTCGCTCATCGCCATCCTGATTCCTCCCTTTGAAAACACCCGGCTCTTCGCGCCGAGCCTTATCCGCTCTTACGGGTAGACTTCCTTCTCGAGCACGGAAATCTCATGGCCGGGCAGGATATATTCCTCCTTCGTGGCGCGCTCGATGCACTTATGGATGGAATCCATCGCGTCGCGCATGCTCGACATCTGGCCGGCGGGAACGCGGCGCTCCAGGCCTTCGTTGATCTGGATGACGTCGGCGGCGATCACGTAGGTGCCCACGCGCGTCTCGACGGCGACCGAGCAGTGCCCCGGCGTGTGGCCCGGTGTGTGGAAGTAGGTGACGCCCGGCACGATCTCGGTATTGTCCTTCCAGATCGGCTCGAAGATGATGCCCTGCTGCGCGATCACCGGCCAGCGGGTGTTGGGGTGGATCGGCGCGTCATAGGGCTTGGATTGCAGCGCGACCGGGCACATGGAGTATTGAAGCTCCTCCGCCCACACGTATTTGACCGCGTTGGTGAACAGGTCGCAGTTCTGGGAGTGATCCCAGTGGAGGTGCGTGAGGATGAGGATGTCCACATCCTCGGGCTTCCAGCCCGCGCCCTCTAACTGTTCGCGCACGCCCTGGCCGGGTTCCCGGCTCGCGGGCCAGGGGGCGCCGCCGCGCTCGGGGTCCAGGAAACTGGTGTCGACCACGACCTTCACGTCCTTGCCGTCGTGGTCCTTCGCCCCCTCGATCATGTAGATGAACGAGGGAATCTCGAGTTTCGTCCCAAAGTTCGTCCAATACACCATATTGGAGTAATCCGTGTGAATGGTGCCGCAGTTCAGCGGACGGATGGTGAGCTCTGACATGGAATCTCTTCCTTTCTGCTTTGTCTCGCGGCCGCAGCGCGCCGCAAATGAACGATGGCAAACTTTTTTGCCTGATAATCACCGGCCCGGACTTGCTCGGCCGGCAAACGGATATATGTCTTTTAAGCCCGAGCGGTTCGGGAGAAGCGCACCACCTCCATCAACTCGTCCGGGCCTTCGGGTTCGACGGCATCAAGGCCGAGCGCCAGGTTCAGCCGGTTGCTCATGTTCCGGTACGAGACGGAACCGATGATGTCCAGCACGTTCTCATCCGAGAAGCCCGCCTCGCGCAGCGCATCCAGGTCCGCCTCGCTCATCGCGTAGTGGTCGAACGTGAGTTTTTCGGCGAAGGCGAGCATCGCCTTGTCCGCATCGTCGAGAACCGGGGAATTGTCCCTGTCCGTCACCACGGTGGCCACGTCGGCCAGCGTTACGTCGTCGCCGCTTTCAGCACGGAAAGCCTGGCCATGGTTCATCGTTCAGCCATAGCACCCGCCGATGGTGGCCACGTAGTAGGAGATCAGTTCCTCGCGCCTCCCGCCCAGCGTCGAATTCCCGCCGTGGACGGCCATGTTCATCGTCTGGCGTCCGTTCAGGACCTGGGGCCTGCGGGCCATCGTGAGCAGCAGCTTGGGCACCGCGCCCCGTTTCGCCCGGATGCCCTCGAGTATGCCGCGCGCGGGCTCCTGGGCGTCATTCAGCCTTAATGGGGATATCCACATTCTCCGTTCTCCTCGAAACCGATGTTATTCGCTTGAACTCGCCGCGCGCTCTTCGGCGAACGCGGGCATCACCTCTTTCGCAAACCGCTCTATCGACTGAATCGCCTCGTCCTGGGCGATGCCGCGCAGCACGAAGATCATGATGTGATTCACATGGAACTCCGTCTGGAGCCGCTTCAGGTCGGCGATCACCTTCTCCGGCGGGCCGATGACGCCACCCCCCTCGATGACCTGGCGGATGTCGACGTCGTAGCTCCAGTTGCGCTTGAGGGCTTCTTTCTCCTCGAGCGGCATCTCGATGGAATTCACCGCGCTGCGGTAGGAGAGATACCACGATTCCGAGGGTTCGATCTGCCGCCAGGCGTGCTCGGGGTCGTCGCACACGTGGACGTGGTGCGCCATGAGGGCGGGATAAACACTCGGGTCGCCGCCCCGGTTGCGCACGGTTTCGTTGAACAACTCCATCTTCTCCAGATACACCTCAGGCCCCTTGAAGGTGCCCGACGCCATGATGTTGTACCCCCTCTGGCCGGCGAAGACGTATGTTTCGGGACTCGTGCCGGCCAGCCAGATGGGAGGACGCGGCTTCTGGATGGGTTTCGGGAAAATCTCCACGTCGATGCAGCTGTAGTGCTTCCCGTGGAAGGTGAGGCATTCCCCCTCCAGCAGGCGGGTCATGACCTCGAGGCCCTCCTGCATCTTCTCTCTGCTCTCGGAGGGGGAGATGTTGAAGCCCTGGAATTCCTTGGGCTGGGAGCCCCTGCCGACGCCCAGTTCCAGACGCCCGCCGCTCAGCACGTCGACCAGGGCGGCCTGTTCGGCCAGGCGCACCGGATTGTGGAACGGCATGATGCAGATGGCGGTGCCGATTCTGATCTTTTTGGTTCTCTGCGCGATGGCGAGCGCGACCATCAGGGCGTCGGGGCACATGCCCACGCGGGAGAAGTGGTGCTCGGCCAGGAACACGGCCTCATAGCCGAG